>Ga0163216_100076_pt1 | contig 296220 bp, 249 predicted proteins | sample SynspAceP_FD_167610 | JGI IMG/M metagenome (GOLD analysis project Ga0163216, IMG submission 167610) | Saline lake microbial communities from Ace Lake in Antarctica - Synechococcus sp. Ace-P (Illumina Assembly) | ecosystem: Environmental > Aquatic > Non-marine Saline and Alkaline > Saline ...
TGCAAACATAAGTTATTAACGGACGCCATTTTCACAAATATCACCACATACTCCCTTTCGCAAAAATCAATCACGACCTAAAGACAGCTGTAACAATAGGTTGTGTATAGCGTTAATTCGGCTTATAATCCTGTTGGCGTGAATATGCTGAACCGCTTATTCCATTTAGAAAGGAGCAAGGTTCGAATGCCAGCAACTCATCAACCATTAAATTCAACGTTACGAAATCGCCTGATCTATATCGTTCTAACTGTTTCGGCAATTCTCATGGGGTTGGTAATATTCTTGCATTTGTGGAAAGGGGTCCCGATTAACAGATTAACTCAAGATCCAACTATCATAGGTGGACTTGCTGCCTATGCCGGCTTTCTTTCCCAAACTGGAATTTTCTTTTGGTCTGCCACGGCAACGCTATGCTTCTTCAGTGTTACGCTTCTCTCAGACTGTATGGAACAACGTGAGCTTAGGCTATTTCTATTAGTGTCGGGGTTACTGACACTATTACTTGGTCTTGATGACGCATTTTTACTTCACGAATCAGTTCTCCCTTATTTCGGAATTCCCCAGAACTTCGTGCTAGGTAGCTATGTGGTGTTTGTGATGCTTTATCTTTTAAGATTTCATCAGATCATTTTTCAAACTGACTATATACTACTGGCAATTGCTTTATCGTTTTTTGGCATATCAGTCATACTTGACGTGCTTAACCCTCCGGTCATCAATCCTCTCTTTTTCGAAGATGGTTCAAAGCTAGTAGGTATTGTGAGTTGGTTAGCATATTTTCTTTCGGTCGGATTATCTTCAAACCTCGGAACTTCGAGAAATTCAGCACCCAAAACGTTAGGCTAACATCGAGAAAACGCCCTGTAGAAACTAAGCAAGGCGTGCTTTCAATTATTGAATTTCTCGACACAAGTAAGTGTTCGGTGGCGAAATATTTGTGAAATATGAGGATGGAAATACGCATTACCAAGATGCTCTTGGCAGAACCTCAAACCATGGTGATCACTTTAAAAAACAAATTGATGAGTTAAAGCCTTCCATAGATGATTTATGTGGCTGTGGTAGCAATTTTAAATATAAGGATTGCTGCAAAAATGTGCCTATAGAATTCAGAACTAGCTGGACTGAGTTAAGTATTCGAGAGAGAAACTTAGCATTTTGCCGTGCTATTAAGGACGTTCTTGGGCTAAACAGCGGTAAGACATGGACTGACGTTAGACAAGAAATGAATGAAGAACAAATAGTAGAGTTGTACCAGTTTTACTCTTACCTTTGGCCGATTGACACAGATATATATTCATTGATACCGAAGCCCGACGGAAAATATAGAGCCGTTTACTCAGGTTTGCTGGATACTAGAATGTTGATAGCCATAGCTATCCCTTCCGCGTCCTTATTTGATGAGTTTCTTATTCAGAGTCCAATAATAAACCCTAATAATGTTAAACCCGAGTTCAGCCCAATTCATTCTCCTTCCTCATTTAAATATAAAGCATTGAAAGACTTTGCCATGATGCTTGAACTAGAACCCTATATTGGCACAGGTCTTATAAACCTTATTCCCGACCCATCGAGCTTTAATCAGGCAATGATTACAGAAGTGCTTAATATGGCAACAATGAGAAAGGGGGAGGTGAGTAGTGAAAAAGATAGTAAAGTCATAAAGAGATTTTACATTGAAGATTTACTCAATTTCCATTACACGGCTTCGCATGAGTTTAAAGTTCAACTGATAAGGGATTCTTTTGGCGTACCAGAGGTAATTGCGTCTGAGTATGTTGATGCTTTCGACGCCAATGCTGAAAAATCCTCTTTAGTTGCGCTTCAAGAGACCAATTCTAATGATAGTGGTCAGATATTTAGCTTCTCAATGGAGCCAAATTACGAAATGGCTATGTTTTTGGCACAGGTTACTGGCTCAGTCATAGTTACAGATAGCGAATCAAGATGGATTGAATTCCAAAAAGCACAGCATACTGTGCAAGGCATTCCCTCATACCCATTAGATATTGTATCGTCTCAAATAAAAATTTTACCTAGCGATTATATGATGCTAGATAACCTGAGATCTGCTTAAGCAACAACCATAGCGTTATGCTCTACGTCAGTCAAATTAAGGCGTGGCTTGTTTTCTTTTAAGCAATAGGCCACCAATCCAGCGAGTAGATTGAGCATAAAGCCCTTCATGCTGCGGTGTCTTGAGTGTTCAATGTACGATATATTCTTTAGTTGGTCATTTATTGTTTCAATAATAAACCGTTTCGAGAGCATTGCTCTGTCCCACAAGGGGTTAGCTCGGTCTTTGACATCTACTTTTTGATAAAACGGAACAGCCTCCAATCGAGATATCACACATAATAAGGGCTTAAACTGCTGGTCTTTCGCTAGTTTGGAAACAGCCACAATTTCATCATGAATTTCTTGAGTAATTTTTTTTAGTTTAAGCATAATTCCCGCACCGTTTCTTATGCCTCTGCGGTTTAGCTTTATTTTGGTGTTATGTAAATCAGCACCATCCACCTCATTTTTTAACGTGTTATAAATTTCAAGAGGTGATGAGCTTGGAGGAACAGTAAAATGAGGAGATTGAAAATCAGATCCGAAATAAGGAGTACACCAAAGGTAATGCTTATCACCATAATATTTTTTATTAATGTTATATGCCAACGTACTCATCGCTGAGTATAAAATTGGATGTTGACTATCTTTTAACGACATACTATCTCCGATTTCACTATATTCATGGGTAACTCGGGTGCCTAACGCCCGCCTCATATGCAATGTGTTGGCGCGGCTTTTTGCGTTGTTTGTCAAAACGGTGCTAACGAAACCTTGTCGGAGTTAAGGCGCTTTTTAGCATTACTTTATACTAAGTTTTTGGCTAAATCGCCGAAACCCCAAACAATAGTACCAATAGCAGCAATGATAAGTAATGAGGAAAGCATCGTCCCGTCTGGCGTAATGCCGGTATCAAATCATGCTTACCTATATCTGCGATATGTGAGTTTAAACGGCTACCATGAGTCGAAATCACTGCGCCTAAAAAGTGTTGGCTCAATTGAAGCTATTCAGTTTCTCAACTATGTGGGTGTATTAATGACGCCCGATGGAACTCAGATTGAAATACTCCCTAAAGTCGCCAAGCATGCCGACAGTGACAGCCTTATTGACGATTCGAGACAGGCGTTATTAAATATGCTCAAATCACTGGGGGAATTTCGTCACCTACAAACGAATAACGCAGACTTGTTGCAACAAAAGATGCCATTGCTTGAGGTTTTTATTGGGCAATTTTTATCGGCTGTAAATAGGCTCATCAAAAAAGGCATCAAACGCGACTACCAATCGCAAAACGATAACTTGTTATTCTTAAAGGGGAAGTTAGATCCAAGCCAGCAGCTTAAGCATAACTTAGTACAAAAACAGCGCTTTGCGGTTGCCTATGATGAATATTTGCCAGACACTTTGATGAACCAGCTTATTAAAGCAGCGATTAAAAAGGTACTCAATATTACGCGCTCTATTAAGCATCAAAAGCTGGCTAGAGAGCTAGAGTTTGTTTTTGCTGATGTTTCACAGCTCAATCTTAAAGCACTTAATAAACTAGACATCAACATTGAGCGTAGTACTGAGCATTACACAGCCCCGGTTGCATGGTCCAAATTAATATTAACCGGCATGTCTCCGCTTTCTATGCAAGGCAACGCCAATGCCTTTTCACTGCTTTTTCCACTAGAAGCGGTGTTTGAAAGCTATGTTGAGCAGATATTGCGCCGAACATTTCCAGACAACCTGCAAGTCAAAGGGCAAAGCAAAAAACATCATTTAGTAACGTATCAACAGAGAAAAATGTTTAACCTCAAACCTGATATTACGGTGTTATATGGCGAGTTTTCATTGTTGATATTAGACACAAAGTGGAAATTGATTGATACCAATAAAAACAATGGCACCGACAAGTTCATGTTATCTCAACAAGATTTTTATCAGATGTATGCGTACGGGCACAAATATCTAAATGGTGTCGGCAACTTAGTACTTATCTTCCCTGTTAACGAACGATTCTCTTTTCCTCTGCCAAGTCCGTTTGCGTTTTCAGCAGAATTACGTCTCTGGGTAGTACCTTTTGATATTCATCGCGCTACACCTGATGATAAACGTCTCAGAATTCCGGCAGAACTTGCAGAGCTGTTAATGCCAAAAGCAAAACACTTACTTGACGTGGAGTAGATAGTATTGAAGCAGATATTTAAAATTACCTACCCTACTGGTAAGATTTTCATAGGGCAAGACTCGCAAGAGCGAATAGATTTCTTTGGAAATCCCGATAACACAATAGTTGCCAGTGACTTTGCAAACCTCCCTCAATCAACGCAGCATGATTACAAGATTCGAAAAGAAGTGCTTTGGCAGACACAAGATTGCTCAGCAAAACAATTAACTGCGAAACAAATTGAGTTTATAACCTTATATCAATCCGATGATCCCGAACTTGGGTACAATCAATTATCGGATAGCATAACTAGGACAGATAAAGGCTATCGAATTGGAATCGACGGCTGTAAGGCAGGCTGGTTTTATGTGGCCCAACTCGGTATTGCGCCTTGCGAATTTGGTATTGTTGCTACTTTAGCCGAGTTATTCGATATCTATGAAGTTATCGATGAAATCATAATCGATATCCCAATCGGCCTTTATGACAAAAGCAACTCCCCCAGACCTTGCGATATCGAAGCTAGAAGATATCTAAGCCCGAGAGGCTCAACTGTTTTTCCAGCGCCACTTAGACCATGTTTAATTGCAAGTGATTATCTTGAAGCCTGCGCTATCAGCAAACGTCTTTCTGGAAAAAGCCTCTCGAAACAAGCCTACAATATATTTAATAAAATACATGAGGTCGATTCACTACTGCGTAGTGAAAGCCAATTTCGCCAAATTGTAAAAGAAGCACATCCAGAATTAGGTTTCTGTTTTCTGAATAACGGCAAACCATTATTAAGTCGAAAAAAAGACTCCGAAGGCTTAGACGAAAGATTATGCTTACTAGTTGAGGTTTTACCTTTTGCTAAAAGTGCTTATACAAAAGCACTTTCATCGTTTCCGAGAAAGCAATTAGCAAAAGATGACGTTGTCGACGCTTTAATGTGTTTGGCAATTTCAGTCGCTCCTGAAGGGGATAGACGGACACTGCCGGTGACGGCAGACGTTGATAATTTTGGTATAGATATATGCATGCATTACGCAGTTTCAGAATAACAAAACCTACATACCAAATTCATATGGTCTTTGGTCTTTGGTTTTTAGTTTTTAGTTTTTAGTTTTTATTGGATAGGGAGATGATGCGAAAGCTTATAGATATGTTTACTGTGCCGCCGAATACTTGGAACGCAAGAGGCGAGCCCTACTTTTGGGAAGATTTGCGACTTTATTTTTTGAAAGAGGACAAGCTGTTGCCGGTTACCTTCGACGCCTTTGTCATTGAGCTACATCACGCATTCGAAGAAATTACTGACCACTCTATTGACGAGCGAGATTGGTTTTTCATCGAAAAATATGCGCATGGTGGCATGTCTAGTGGTCGAATCGACCCCGTTGGGTGGCGATATGGTGGTGCGATATTTAATTTTCTACAAGACATCTTTCGGCGTATAACTGACGCAGAAAAATGCTCTTCGACCAAGCAATCAGCTCTTGCGAACTTCATTGCGAATACTTCTAGTGGCGCATCCTTAACATCTTCACCTGATGATATTACTCGACTTTTTGAACAATGGCGCACATGCAAATCTGATAAACCTGATTGGGGCCTAACATGGTTTTTGGCTAATGAAATATGTAAACGTTTCTATGCTTCACATGGCATTGTACCTTCGATCATAAAAAAAGAGGGTATGGGTTACTACGGAATTTTATTTTCAGAATCGCTATGCGCTGTCCATAAATTGCCTCAGCAGCTTGGCCGTTTGACAATGACAGGTAATACGGAAAATTGGCTGTCAGGGTCGTCGGGAGACCATAAATACAAAAGTGAAGAGCTTTGTAAAACCGGCACAGCAACAAGTGCATTGATTAGCGGTGCTATTAATCATCTTAGGCTTTCAGCAGTGCCTCGCGCATCACACTTATCCTGTCGCCATAAAAGATGGGGGGACTCATATATATTGTGCTTTGAGATAGCGGCTTGTATTGCGTTGAGATACGACAATGAGTATGTCAGTATTTTAAATAGTCCTGCTGATATTCAGCGCCACTTATTCAAGTACGATCCTAAACACACTATTAAAGAACATCCCGGAGGGTTTTTATTCCGCACATCAAGCGCAGAGGCATTGTTGATTGGGGATGGGAGGCTTGTTCATCCGTATGAGTCAAATATGTGGGAGGCCTATATGCTTGGAAAAACTCCCTTTGAGCTATCAAACAAAATCATTGAGCTTCTTGACTTGTAACTACATGATCCGCGAGCCATTGAATTGGTTAGGGACTGATGATCATAATAAGTGTAAGTTAAGCAGAGACTGTTGTGTCTCTGAATTCTGCATTTCGCCAATAAAAAAGGGCCTCTCAGCCCTTTTCACAATCTTAATTTAATTCACAAACTTTATTTATGATTCACAAACTTCATTTCGATCTCACACTACTTGTCGGCATGGAATTAAGTTTGTGACTTTGGAGATTACGGGGGCCTTTAAAAGTGGGACGCTCGTTTTAATTAAGTTTGTGACCTTTCATGTATTCTTTAAGTTAGTGCAAGGATTAGTTTTAATTAAATTTGTGACTAATACAAAAATTACAATAAATGTAAATTCGCGCTTATTCTTATCAACGTTTGCAATAAATAAGCGAACCACGTCACATGAACTTAGGCAGCATGTTTAATTGCTATAAGACTAATTTCATGGTCATATTTACGTGCAAAAATAGGAATATATGGGTCAATTTTGGCAGCCAATTAATAGTCTGAGTCATAAAGTTGGACTAACTTGGAGTTAGTTTGATGTACACATATGAAGAGCGAATAAAGGCAGTTAAGCTCTATAATTAAGTTTGTTAATTCTGCCCAATAGAGGTTATCGCATTAATGATTAAGGGATTTTAAAAATGTCCGTCCCAAAAGTAATATGAATAAACACCTTAATTGCGGTAATCCCGATTTAATTAGGTAACCGAGTTAAGGTACATCGGCATTTTAATGAATACTTTCGTTAGTCATCTTGCTTTTTAACAATTCAATAGCTTCATCAACAGTATCAACAAGTGGAAAACGTTCCGGATCATCACCGTCAACATACCTTGCAATACCAAAACCATCGTTACCATGCTCAAATGCGTTAATAGTAAACGAAACATTGCGGCCCATAATAACACCTATAGTAAAATTGCCTTTGTCAGTCAGATCCATTTCAGGGAAAGCTTCTTTGAGCTTATTGAGATGTTCGTTCATATTTGATTTCCGTATTAGTTCTTTTGTGAAAATTATAATAAATATTCGGCAATTACAAGTGATAAAAATCACATGCGTATGCGGTGAACACTGCTAGTATGGAGATGATCTAGTAAGTTTCATCTTCCCAAGGTCTTAACAATGTCCTCTAGAAAGTCGACGCCTTTCTTTTTATTGCTGTGGGCGTTTGCTGTTGACTAAGTTTCGCTAGTTTTACATTCCAAATATGTTGATCGTGCCCCCCCCTAATTGAATTAATTACTGGGAACTTGCCAAATATAATGTTGAGATCCTCACATATAATATTGATAAAATCTTCGTAATCTTTAGCGCCAAATCTTCTTATAAACATGTCTATTTTATCGTCAGGCATTAGCCCGTCTTTTTTTAAACCATTAATGATTAATTCGTGAATGCCGATTAGATCGCGCAATCGCCGGCGGCAGTGTTCGGTATAGCCACACACGGTCATGCTTGTATAAATATGTATAACTAGCGTTGACTTGGAGCCGCACCTGATTCCTAGTGCAGGAAGATTTAACTGTATTCAATACCTTTGTTCTGTGTTCATTTCTGCGCTGCGTAAAGCGCAATTCCTTACGCAGCTTTACCAATCCTGGTTGTTGCCCGATAATTTGCTCTATGGCACCTACACTGCACTTAAATTCCACCGCAATTTTTTGAGTGCTATCACCGGCATTAGCCATTTGAATTATTAGTTTTCTTTCAGGCTCGAAAAGCCGCTGGGCTCTTGATTTAAGAATGAGTGAGTTGAGAATAGCGAGCTTTTTAATCTTCGTTATACTTACCCCAAACCTAGAGGATAGTGTTCTCATGCTTTCACCCTCACGTAAACCATAAACAATACCTTGATCCATTTGTGGGATGAATGATGGCGTATTCTTCGTAGGGACGTTTGTAGGAGCGGCAGTTTGAATTTCCCCGGCGACTGCATCATCATGGAATTTATAAAATGTTTCTAAAGTACGAAATAGTAAACCCATTAACAACGCATGTTTTAATGGCTGCACGACAGTTTTCGAGCCATAAAACAACGACGCTGGAAATGGACTAACTGAATTATCGTCAAATATTCTTGCGTAAACTGGGATATTCACAATAGGTTGCCAAAAAGATTTCAACTCTTGAAACAATAACTTCACACGCAGCCTGCCTGCCGGAGTAACATAACCCAATTCAGCTAACTTGCAGAAATAAACGTTTGTTAACCTTAAGGTATCGATACTTTTATTTATTGTGAGTATCGCATTCAGTAACGTTGATAAGGTTTGTTCAGCTTGTGTCACACATGTGCCATTATCGAAGCTAACATTATCCGGAAGAATGAAGTCACGTCGTTTAACTTTGCAGCTTTTCAATCTTTGCCTATGGCGCACACATAAGATCTGCCCAGGAACTTGATGAGAACGATGCCAATAACCAACTCCATAGTGGTTTTTATCTTCAGTTACACATGTCGCGCAATACGCCAAATTGTCAGACTGAGTGAACCTCCCTGATACCAGCGATAATTGCGTATGGAGATCTTTAGATTTTCCATTCAATAGATTGTCGTAGGCACTTTGATATTGTCTTGAATCACAAAACATGTGGAAAAAAGGCAAAATGGTATGCTGTTTTAATAGTTCGTGCCCACCTATGCCCGTAAGCAAGCATAATGATGGTATGTACGCTGGAAAATTCGATCTAAACTGGTAGTTATCAGTTCCAACAAGAATTTTCATTGCCGATCTAGGATCTGGGTATCCGCTACTCCCAGCCCATCTAACCATATAACTATATGGCAGTTCTTCAGGCAACATTGGCAGATGAAACGTCACAGAACGCCTCCTTGATGCTTTGAGCTCCTAAGAATCTTAACCACAGTATATGAAGAACAATTGGAGCGGCTAGAGGATAAAAGCTGATCCTATCTATCCGCGCAGCTTTGAGACTCTCAATGGCTATTTCATTTGAAAAAAACAAATCTAATTGATGATCCATTAACCAGCTATAGAATATTTTTTGGACTTCCTCGCAAACAAAAATATTATTCCTACCGTTTACACCATGCATGTAACGAAAGCGATAAGGTAATTCGTAAGTTACTGCGTATTTGTATTGAGAATCTACAAATGTCGAATCATCTCTGAATAATTCCAGCCCGGCATCTTGGATCCACTTTTGTGTAGAATTTAATTCCATCTTTTTGGAAAGATGGATCCCATCGCATTTTTTACAGCGACTAACGGGTACTGGGTGCTCACGAAGATCCTTAATATCACTTTCGCAATTATCACATTCAGATAACAACAGCACATTTTCATGTACGTGACATGTGAGTGCCGTGGGTAGTTGATGCTCAACATGCCAATATGCTGTTCCGTATTGGTCCCGATCTTGCGAAATACAGTCAGTACAAAAGCGCCATTTAGCGGTATTGAACGAGATGGCTCCGGGTGAATAAATATCTTTCCTTATCTTGTTTTGCAGCACTTGTGTTAGCTTTCCACAATCCATTGGATGCCGATAAAAACCCAGCATTGAATGTTTGAGATAAATAGATTCGACTTCTAACTCAAAGTGCTCAGCCAACTCATTTACAAGCGGGCCCATAAAGGGTTGATAAGTCGGTTTAGCAATTAGTGCTCTGCTCTCACCAGATAAAGTGGATTGAACATTATGTTTGTCAATTACACCATTTAGTAAGATAGTGCGTGCTAGGTGTCCGAAAACATGTTCGCTCGGTAGTATATTTGGAATAAATAAACTATTTTTCATATTGCCTCACCAATGTTAGGGTTTGCGCCATTAATGGTTGCTAATGCAGGGCTATCGAGCGATAGCGCAGGATTGTGTGGATCAACCTCTAAACCTCCCCCTTTCATGACAGCCTTAAGTGTTTTTTTTGCTTTCTTAGTCAATGATTTTTGTTCACTGTTGGTATAGCACTGCTTTCCAGAATTTTCTTCCAATAAACGCGTCTCGTATAGCCCTGGCTGATTTGCTCTGAGCAGTCTCAGCGAGGGGGCAATAATTGAGAATTGGTTTTGGTAAACTGAATTTAACATTACGAGGGCACTTGGTAGCTTTTTGCTGCCAGCAACAAACTGAACGACTGTTTCGTGAAACAATTGTGCTAACCTAGTCATTATCGCCGGTAACCCGCAGCTTAAAAAATAAAATTTAGCCACAAAAGCCTCATCTATTATCATTCCTGGATGTAGTAAATCCCCGGGAAATAACGCTTTAAAAATAATGTTAAAATGTTCGCTAGGTCGCTTAATAATGTCAACTTTGAATTCTCGGTCAGAAAGCATTCTCCTGACCGTTGTGATATCAGGTTGCAAGGTTTCACTTTTGTCATTAGGAGCCGCAAATATTTCAAGTCCCTGCGTGGTGGTGCTCAACACCATGGGAATCCCAATTTTATTGAAAAGTGCTTCTATGATTTGTAAATTAGGCGTATTAACATTTTTTGGATACTTCAGCAAAAACTGAATCTCATCAATATGCACCAGACCAACTTCACAAGTGCATGCCACTATAGCCATCGCGTTCAAATGAAGATCAACTGACATATGCGCTTTTGATGACCACTCTTGATAATACGATGTGTTTTTCAGAGCAATATCGACCGCTAAAAAAAAATTAAGCGCTAGTGCTTTGATGCTAGGAGTGCTTGGCAAATCGATAGAAATCCATACTAGCTGTTGTTGCCGATAAACGTTGTCATTGTAATTTTCATGCTCAATTACCTGATCAATACGAGATAATACTGTTCTAATGCCTGTTGTTTTGCCCGTTGCAGATAGACCATGAATAACAACAGACGCAGCAGTAGTGACAGTGAGCGTAAGTGTTTCTAAAAACTTGGCTTTGGGATCTCGATAGCAACTTGCAATATCGTGTTTTAATTTGGCCGTTTTCGCTAAGAGTGGATTTCTATCTGCGTAGGAATTCAAAATCAACCCGATAAATTTATTGTACATCGCAGAAAACTGAGGAATAGGAATATGAGTCTTTCGGATTTCTAACAAAAGAGCCCCCTGATAAATTTCATGTAATTCCCAAAAATTTTCAACTTTAACGATGCGAGTAACACCTTCAAGTAGCCTATTTTTATCCAACTCTATAGCTAAGGCTTCCGTCAATGGGTTATTGCAAAAGATGTCTACTGGGTGTTTTTGGTATGTGGCTTTAATATTCATAAAAACGTCCTTATTAAAATAATTCATCATCTAAATCAAGATACTCATCCGGTGTAGTTGATTCTGCTTGTTGTATGTTCAAATTGTTTCTAACCTCAGCAGTCATATTTGCGTGGTTAATCTTTTTCTGAACCTCTTGCCGCTCCTTGATGTTTGGTTGCATTGATTTACGCTCATTTGGTTCACCACATGCAATTTGTGCAGCCATTTGTGCATCTATGTCGGCGGTACTTTCTCGTTTTGCAGCCCTAAGCAACCTCGCGTCTTGTTCTAGCGAGTGCGCTGCATCTTTGTACCAAAACTGAGCGTTTTGAACCATTTCCCAGTGTTGGTCAAAAAATGGATTTTCATTGTTAGTGTTTTTGAGTTGTAATTCGACAAATTCGCCGTTTGCGGTTTTGTGCCATATTATACTGGTACTATTTTTCAATGATTTGACTGGAATTTTAAATCGGCCATGGAACTTAGCAGTAGAGTACCATCCTGCTGAACGGGCATATTCACAGTCATACTCTAGCCCTTTAAATAATATACAAGTGTCACTGACTGTGGCCTGTTCTTCTGGTAAGAATGCCCACTGAACTCGCGCTGTATCATCTATCGTCGTTGGCCTTCCACCTTCCATCTCTGTTCGAAGGCTATGCTTGTAGATTGCTTTCGGGGTTATATCGGTGCCGTCAACAGCAGCCTGCCAATTATGACGAGCAGCTCTATTTGCCGAGTTGTTATGATAAATAAATTCATGAATTAATATTTTAATTAACGCATCATAATCATAAAATGCAGCATTAGACGGATGCTGTTCCTCGCGTAGGTCTTTAAAAATTGCGCCGGGCACGAAATGAATAATTTGATCATTAATTACACCAAATTTACGCTCCACTGTGCCTTTTGCATCTCCTCGATAGACCGCTGCAACATTTATAGCTGTGACGCCTAGTTCACTTCGCAAGATACTGGTGATTAGGCTTTTTAAATACTCGGGACCATTGTCTATGGTTATTTCTTGAGGTATGTGATGGCAAGGCCAATCATCTTCGGCTAGAAAAATTCCATATTTTTTGGCAAAATGAACCTTATCTGAACAAGCGTTGACCAAAGCTGCGGCTGCTCCTTCCCAATTCGGACCGTCAAACCCCAAATAAAATCCTACGATCATTGTACTGTAGACGCAAATTACCAAGTACAGGATTGGCCGGCCCATGCTATAGCGATTCTTGACGTCATAGGGATAACGCACATATACATCTAATACTGTTGCGTCGATTTCATATCTGTGTGTAGCCCCGACTACACCATCCCAGGCCACTCCTTGTCTGGGAGCAAAGTCTTTTTCAAACATCAAATTTCCATATTTGATTTTAAGTAAATCAGCGCGGCTAACGATTTTCTTAGCATGGTAATAAAATTGGTTAAAACTAATTGAGTCAATTTCGTTAAATGGTATGTACGATAAACCTTTTCGGTCGTCCGAAGATTTACGGATAAATTCAGTTGTTTCAAAAATCTCTTGGTACTTCTGAAACATAATGAGATACAAAAATTTCAGACCATTTTTTTTGAAATACGCGAGCGTCTTCTTGATATTCCGCTTATCTGTCTTAGTTATCCCTCGTGTCTTAGAGCGTGAACCTTCATTATTTTTGCCACCGCGCCCTCTTTTCACAAGTTTATGGGAGATCTTTTCAAATTCTAGGTAATTAGAGCCTGTGTGTTTCAGACCTACTGGCAATAATGCATTCTTTGTCTGACCCAAGACTATAAAGCGATTAAGCGCATTGTAATATGCACCCCTTGACTTCCATCCCGTGTTATCCGACGCAATTAATCGTTGAATCTCCTCACCAATCCCACCTCCGAACAAGTATTGATGTACTAGTTCTGGTGTAGTTAATACGGCAATTGCCGCCCATTTTTTATCGCGCTTCTTAATCCAAGTTTCGCGTGATATTTCACGCAATGCATCATCAGAGTATGTCATCTCTGCTGGCAATTGATATGTGTCGAGTGTTAGGAAGTCGTTCTTTATTTGTTTAATAAGCGCAACTTTACTAATAACTATTGGTTTACTAATATTCGAGCGTTTACCGATGCCGACCATATCAGCTATTGCAAAGTACTTACGACAATTGCTCATGCCGCACACGCTAATTGATACATTTTTTTCTTTGTTAGAATAGTGAGCTGAAATAAACATTACGCAACCCTCAAGCTATATGGCGGCAATAGGTCTAATCTACGAAATTTTCTGACACAGAAGCCTGAGGCGAGTTTTAGGTGGCTATACAGCACGGCGTATTTAAAGTAGGAAACTGCTACCTCATATGATGAATTACAACGAGACGCTGTTAGCTCACATATTTCATTAAACGTTAAGTTGCATCTTAGCTGCCAAGTTTCGTAAAAAGTAACAACAAAAGCAGCAAATAAATCCGGCTCTACATTTAGGTAAGCGCTTTTCTCACAAAACTTTAGATTCCAATAAGACTCTTTGGTACAGTCCTGTTCAGTAATGATCCTGTACTCTACTCCTCTTTCGGCCCAATACCTGCGCTCAATGTCAAATTTTTGCCACGTCCGCGCATTGATGCGATGCCTTACGCCAAAGGCATCAACTGTATAAATTTGGCTCCAGTATTTAAACGTGTATGCAACCGCAGTCACATCAGCAAGAACAGCGCATCGATAACGAACAACAAAATCTGTTGTCATCACGTGAGCCTCGCCATTTTTATAGTTGCGGGGGTGAATAAAACCAATCTCGTCAGCAATGTTCATCGTGTCGTCGATGTCTAATGCATATTGCTCACGCACATCACGGCGTCCTGATAGCCACAAAAGCGATGTGTAAGCTCTTTGCTCGCCATCACTCAACAAATGCACCATCCGTTTTTGATGAGGGCAAAACATCCAATGCCGCCGTCCGACTTTATTTACGTCTCGAATGGTCAAATACGACCGATAACTTCCCGAGTTTATATCTAACTTCCACTTGTTTAATTTTGCAATCGACTTCTGCGAAACCCATACTTTTTTGTCCATGTCCAATAACCTCTCCAATTAATTATCATTATATTTGTACAGAAAAAAATTGATGGAGTCCAGCATTAAATATCCGTAAGATACTGTTTTATATGTATTTTTAATCAATTATGTTGTTATTTTCATTCTTTTTAGAGCTGCTATTTTTCAACGTTAGCTGCTTGATTTCAATTTTAGCTGCTATGTTTCAATTTTAAATATAGATGTATTTACTTAAGTCTTTGTTTTTAGAGGTTTCATTACTACTTTGCAGATTTTTGGCTGTTTTTGCCCAATAATGGTTATTTTTTTGGCTTAAATATCAAAAACTATTTTAAAAAAACTAACGATTAACTGGTCAAACTTCGTACAAATTACGTCTTTCATTTGGATCTAGAAAAATAAATGAGGCATTAATGCAGCCAAAACAGTAAAAAATGGGTTAAATAAGTAGACACATATTCATGTTTTAGCGGTTTCTGAAGTTGCGGACTAGTAGAACTGGAATTGAAATCTGGGGATAGTGATGAAGTATTCTTAATCCTTGAAATAAAAACAATGCTTCGCAAGAAAATACGATAACAAATTAAGCAACCTATATATTATGGATTTTGCGCAAAGGCGTTAATGAGATTGGTATGGGCTCAAAGTTTCTTTAGAGTGGTGCTGAAACGACCTATTCAAACGCCTATTTATAAGGGAAAGTGGCTACTATAAAATGGCGCATTACTATCGTTGAACATGGCGTGCAAAGATGCCTCTTTGCCCGTAAAAATCGCCGCTACATTCTCATTTGCAGTCGTCAATATCGTCCTAAGAGTATAAGCATGCGAACAATCTTCATGGGACATTGCGTCGACGTTTTCAAATATGACTACGCTTCGAAGCGCCGGCTCTGTTATTGCTTTAATAACATGCTCCCAATCATCCGATTGAAAAGCCTCATCTAAGGATGCAAATTGTTGGAAATCAATCAGACCAGTTACAATGCCTATCTCTTTTGCAGCGGCCATCACATCACTGACAAAAGACAAACGCTCTACTTCAGTGCTTTCTGAAGACAATGTAAATATGCTGTCTGGCATATCGCAGCCTACTTTTAAGAATTTATCAACTGAAATCATCTGCACCCCAAAACGTAACTCATTAATACAGCTAAAGGCGTTTGCCTGCTTACGCCGTCCACAATAACAAACTATGTATTTGATAAAAACTTCATTTTTTCTATCCGCATGATGAGCACTTTTAATAAGCCGTTAACATTCACGTTTGAGCGTATTGTTTTGGTTCCAAATTTACAGCGTATAACGGCACAAAGGTCAACATTAATTAAAATAAGGGGCACAACTAGCCTGACATATTAGGTTTGATATACATTGGTCAAAAATATTGATAACTTATAAATAAAATTATACTAAAACAATAATAATTATGAAAAAGAAAGTCCTCGTCTCTTGGGTTGGTAATACCGACATCGACATGATTGAAAGCCCCGATGCGTTTGGCCCGTTAGAAAGCGTCATGAATGCAGGCTCATTCGACATAGTCTATGCGCTAACATCTAATCCTAAAAGTGACATGGGGTCCTATTTTGCTTTGCTCTCTAAAAAGCACAAATCCACGGTTAATCCTGTCTTCACGACACTAATCGACCCAACCCATTATGGCGATATATCAAAAGCCATGGGCACTTTGATATCAGACATAACGAAAACACACACAAATATAGACATCACGATGCAAGTTTCATCTGGAACGCCGTCCATGACGGCGGTATCAATTTTAGTGGGTAAAAAGTTTGGCTTTAAATTCTTACAGTCCACAAGAGAAAACGGTGTTATCGAACCGGAACTACCATTCGATGTTGCTGCTGATTTTCATTCATCAAAAGACAATAAAACCAAGCTCTCATCGCTATTTATTGGAGAAGCGCCTGATACTGCGGCATTTTCAGACATCATTACTCAGTCGCCCGAAATGGAAACATTAAAACAAAAGGCTGCCATAATCTCGAAACGAGATGTTCCCGTGTTAATTACCGGCGAAACAGGCACGGGTAAAGAACTATTCGCAAAGGCAATTCACAATACAAGCCAACGTGCAGGAAAGCCTCTCCTAATCTTAAATTGCGGCGCTATCCCTAAAGATTTAATAGACACGACTTTGTTTGGCCATGTTAAAGGGGCATTTACTGGGGCTATTCATGCTAATGATGGTTACTTTACCCAAGCTGACGGCGGCACTTTATTTCTTGATGAGTTTGGGGAACTCCCTTTAGATGCACAAGTTCGCCTTTTAAGGGTTTTACAGCAAGGAATACTGACACCAGTCGGTGCAACAAAAGAACAAAAGGTTGATGTTCGAATCATCACAGCAACAAACAATGATCTTGGTAAAGAAGTTGCCGAAGGGCGATTCAGAGAAGATCTCTTTTATAGAGTCGCCATTGGTGTGTTGCACTTGCCACCTTTGCGACAGCGTTCTGGCGACGTTACGCATTTAGCCAAAGCCCTGCTAGAACAAATAAACGAAGAAGCCAAAGACGAGCAAGAATACAAACATAAAAAATTTTCTGTTAGCGCAATAAATTTTATGGATCAACAATCCTGGGCGGGTAATGTTAGAGAACTGCAAGCCACAATTTTAAGAGCAACACTGTGGCAAGCAGGTGATTTATTAACTGAAGAAGACTTGTCGCAATCGATTATTCATTCTCATAAAACCAATACAAACATAATGGATAGAGATGTGTCACAAGGTATTGATATAAATCAGCTTACTGTAGAGTTTAGACAACATTATGTTGTTCAAGCAATGAAATTATGTAATGGTAACAAAACCAAAGCAGCCAAGCTTCTGAGCATGGAAAACTATCAAACCCTAGATAACTGGATAAAAAAATACGACATAAATTGAAACTTGGCATGATGCTGGCTAATAGCGATAGTATGAATGGAAAAAACGTATGCAATCTATGAACTTTGAATTTCTAAGACCAGAAAATGAAACGCTTGCAAACCTAGCAGGTTTAGCGGAAGCGGTATTGTTTATTGATCCCGGAAGTGCGCTCACACGAGCGAGGTCTTTTGCTGAAGAACTGACAAAAGCCATATACAAAGAAGAAAGATTACCTCGTGTCCCAAGAGCGGGCTTTTACGATCTAGTGAAAGACCCTGTGTTCGAAGATTGCGTCAGCAAATCACTTATACATCAAATCAACTATTTGCGGGTCTTAGGCAATGATCCCGCGCACGGCGCAACCGGTGAACTTCGAAATGCTCAAATGGCGCTGGGCACCGCGCATCAACTCGCAACGTATATGGCAGTCAAGTACTACGGAAAACGCCAACAAAATATTCCGGCTTTTCAAGACATACCAGACACCACTCAAAAATTAGCACAACTGAATAAATCAGTCAGTGCTTATGAGAAAGATTTAAAGAAACAACAAGAAGAGTTAGAGCGCGTAGTTGCCGAATTGGAGAAAGAGCGCGTTAAGACCGCCGCTGATGCAGAAACACCTAATACAGCGGGTCAAGTACATCGCAAACAACAAAGCCAAGCAGTCGCAGACAGTCTGCAATGGAGCGAAGCAAAAACACGCACCCTACTGATAGATGCAATGCTGCTTCAAGCAGGTTGGGATGTTGCAGATACGGATGCAGTTGGACAAGAATTCGAAGTGAAGTTTCCTAACAACCCAAGTGGCAAAGGCTATGTTGACTATGTATTGTGGGGAGACAATGGACAACCTCTCGCCGTCGTTGAAGCAAAAAAATCAGGAAATGCTAGCTTACAAGCTGGTAGAGAGCAGGCAAGATTGTATGCGCAAGCATTAGAGGATATGGGTTATCAACGCCCGGTTATCTTTTATACTAACGGTTACGAAACCTTCATTTGGGACGACAAACAATACAACACTTATCGCCCCGTATATGGATTTTACTCTAAAGACAGTCTCGACTATTTAATTTACCAGCGTAACTATCGCGTAGAGGAGATTGAAAAGCATAATCCAGAATTAAAAATTGCGGATCGTCCTTATCAAATTGAAGCAATTAAAACCGTTGCCGCACACTTTCAAAATCAGCGCCGCAAAGCATTGATCATTCAAGCCACAGGAACCGGCAAAACGCGTGTATCCATTGCACTAGCTGAGTTAATGCTAAGAACTGGATGGGCAAAGCGAGTTTTGTTCCTATGCGATCGAAAAGAACTGCGTATACAGGCAGATGATGCTTTTAAACAAAATCTGCCCAGTGAGCCAAGGTGCGTAATTGGCGAAACAAATCAAATAGACCAGTCAGCTAGAATATATATCGCTACTTATCCCGGAATGATGAATCGCTTTGCTCAGTTAGATGTTGGCTTTTTTGACTTAATTATTGCCGATGAAAGTCATCGTTCAATTTATAATAAATACCGCGACTTATTTGATTACTTCGATTCATTGCAAGTGGGATTGACTGCTACAGCGGTTAAATTTATCAGTCGTAACACCTTTGAAATTTTTGACTGCGAATCAACCGACCCAACGTTTGAGTTTGGACTGGACGCAGCTATCAATAATGAACCACCCTATCTTGTGCCATTTAGAGTAAAGGACTTAACTACCGAGTTCCTACGTGACGGTATTCACTACAATGATCTAAACGATGAGCAAAAACAGCAGTTAGAAGACGACTTGGGCGTTGAAGAAGCCAAGAATACAACGATTGCTGGCAGAGACATTGGACGCAAAATTTTCAGTGAAAAGACCGATAAGATTATTTTGGAAAATCTGGTTAACAACGGTATCAAAGACGAAACAGGCTCTTTGGTCGGTAAAACGATTATATTTGCGCAAAGGCAGGAGCATGCTGAGCACCTTGAAAAAATGTTCTGTGAGCTATATCCGCAATATGGCAGTAAAGTTTGCAAAGTTATCCATAACAAAATACCGCATGTTGAGAGCTTGATAAAGGAATTCAAAAAGCCTGATAACGATTTCAGAATAGCCATTTCGGTCGATATGCTCGATACGGGTATAGACGTGCCTGAAGTCGTTAACTTAGTGTTTGCTAAAACAGTGAAGTCATTCGTTAAGTTCTGGCAAATGATAGGCCGTGGTACTCGCCTAAGGCTCAATTTGTTTGGTCCAGGCAAGGACAAATCTGAGTTTTATATTTTTGACCACTATGGCAATTTCGAGTTTTTCGAAGAAGAGTACAAAGAACCAGAAGATGTCGGTGGAAAATCTTTATTACAAACCGCCTTTGAAGCCAGAGTATCATTGGCCAAAGCAGCCCTTGAACGCAATCACGCTGACGCCTTTGATGTTGCGATAGCACAAATTAAGGCTGACATAAACGATTTGCCTGACGACAGTATTGCAGTGCGACGCAATTTAAGAATTATTCATCAGCTACAACAAACAGACCAACTGACTAAGTTTACCGCTAAAACACAACATGACTTGGAAACCATTGTCGCCCCCCTTATGTCAGCAAGAGTGCTTCGGGATAAACACGCTACCTCACTTGATAAACTGATTGCCATAACAGCACAATGTTTAGTTGAACAAGCGAGTTGTTTTGAAGACAGCAGAGATGCTTTGGTTTTACAACTCGAAACACTTGCCGTGAATATTCAAGCTGTGCGTCAAAAAGATAAAGTAATCGAAAAAGTAAGAAGCAGTGAGTTTTGGCAATCAACTGAGATGAAAGATTTAGAATGGGCACGCAAAGAGCTTCGCGGAATAATGAAATACAGAACATCTACTGGAGGCCAAGGCTCCTATACACCATCAACAAAAACGATAGATGGCGAAGTTCAAGAAACAGACCGCAAAGTGAAAATTGCGGGTGCAGATGAAGCGATGATTTATCGCCGTCGCCTCAAAAGTATATTGGATGGTATGGTTGCAGCGAATCCTACGCTTAAAAAGATAAACAATGGCGAGTCTGTTAATGAGGCTGAATTACAAACCCTCACTTCAACCATATTAACATCGCACCCTGGAGTTAGTTTAGAAACCCTAAATGAATTCTATGGTCGCAAGGCAGATGAATTGCAAATAACCTTGAGAGAGCTTATTGGGCTAGATGCTCAAGCAATTGAGACGCATTTTAAGACCTTCTTGCATACTCATGCTGATCTTACTGCACAACAAGTGCAATTTATGAACTTGTTGAAAAATTACATATCTCAGCACGGCTCTATTTTACTGGAGAAATTGTATGATCCTCCTTTTACTGCCATATCATCTGAAGGTATTGACGGCGTTTTTGGACCAGAATCAATAAGTGAGTTAGTCACGTTACTTAAGCCTTTTGTGCGACAAAGCGACGAACACAAACCCAAGGACATATAATGCAAGTACAATGCATTAATGAAATAGCGATTTTTGTCGTTGGATAGTCCAATGGAATGGACTTTAAACCCCGGACAGTTTTGATAGGTCACGAACACACGTCATACTGCGACACAAAATTACTAAAAAAACTAAGAAGTAGAGAAAAATTAAATGTTAACCGGACCAATTAAGAATAATATCGACAGACTCTGGGAAAAATTCTGGACAGGCGGTATTACTAACCCTCTTACTGTAATTGAGCAAATCAGCTACTTAATGTTCGCTCGCATGCTCGATATGCAAGAAGAGGTGGCAGAACGAAAAGCAGCACGCACGGGCAAACAATTTGCACGTTTGTTCCCTGAAACCCGTGAAGGGCAATTGCTACGCTGGAAAAATTTTAAAAATTTAAGCGGGAAAGAACTACACAAGCATCTTAAAACCAATGTGTACCCTTACTTTTCGCAGCTTGGCCAAGTAACAAAAGATGAATTAACGGGAGAAGATACAGAAACTCAAGCGCTTGGAAATATTGGCGAATATATGCAAGACGCCGATCTGGAAATTAAGAACGAATCCGTATTAGTTTCTGCCATTGAGATGGTCGACAACCTGCCCTTGACTCAAAGCGATGTAAAAGGTGATATTTATGAGCACCTGCTCAGTAAACTAACGACCGCAGGTATAAATGGCCAGTTTAGAACACCACGCCATATCATCGATGCCATGATAGAAATGACCGACCCACAACCAAACGAAAAAATTTGCGACCCCGCTTGTGGTACCGCTGGTTTCTTAGCCCGCAGCATGGAATACCTTAACCGAGTGCACTCAAGCGAAGCCGGTACCTTCAAAGATGAAGAAGGCAATATACATTATACCGGTGATTTACTCGAACCCTATCGCGAACACATCAATACGCAGATGTTCTGGGGTTTTGATTTTGACACCACCATGCTGCGAGTATCCAGTATGAACATGGCCTTGCATGGCGTTAACGACGCCAATATTTTGTATCAGGATTCGCTAAATAAATCGATTAAAGAGCATTACCCCCAGCAAGAAAAAGATTTTTTCGATGTCATTTTGGCCAATCCCCCATTCAAGGGAGCAATTGACGAGACCAATACCAATCCTGATGTGCTGGGAATGGTGAAAACCAAAAAGACTGAGTTATTGTTTATCGCATCAATTTTACGCCAACTCAAGTTAGGCGGTCGTGCAGCAGTAGTTGTGCCAGACGGAGTGTTATTCGGCTCATCCAACGCGCACCAAACCTTACGCAGGGAACTGATTGAAAATAACCAGCTAGAAGGCATTCTCAGCCTACCAAGCGGTGTGTTTAAACCTTACGCAGGTGTAAGCACCGCAATTCTGTTTTTCACTAAAGGCGGGAGTACTGAGCGTGTTTGGTTTTACGACTTACTCGCCGATGGTTATTCACTGGATGACAAACGTACCGAATTAAAAGTTGAAGGCAGCAATGACTTGCCCGATGCCAAAACTAAATGGAAACAATATCGCCAATTAGTGATGAGCAACGCACCCGCCGTAGAAATCGAAAAAGCCTTTGGGGACAAAACTCAAAAAGCCTTTGTGGTGGATACCCAAGAAATCATCACCAACAAATTCGACCTTTCTATCAATCGCTATAAAGAAGTGGTGTACAAAGAAGAAAAATATGAAAACCCTAAAGCCATATTGAAAAAATTGAAGGCGTTGGAAAGTGAGATAATGGCTGATCTAGATGAGTTGGAGGGGATGCTTTGATCATTCCTGATGAGTTCAGCAGGTTTCCTGCCAACTGGGAACTGTTTCTGTTTACAGATGCAGTCAAAGACGCGACTTCTGGCAATGTTAAAATCCAGAAATGTCAATATCTAGAGAGTGGTGCTTTTCCAGTGGTAGACCAAGGCCAATCGGTCTTCGGTGGGTTTACTGATGATGAACAGGCTATTTGCAAATCAGCCATTCCCACGATAGTTTTCGGAGATCATACTCGGGCATTTAAATATATTGAAAAACCTTTTGCACTTGGAGCAGACGGAGCAAAAGTTCTAGAACCCATAGCTAAATTAAATAAACGTTTCTTATTTCATTACTTAAAGCAAGTACGTCTAGAATCTGCGGGGTACAGCCGTCATTACAAATTCTTAAAAGAAGTTTTTGTACCTGTCCCCCCACTAGCCGAACAAAAACGCATCGCCGCCATTCTCGACAAAGCCGACGCCATCCGCCGCAAACGCCAACAAGCCATCCAACTCGCCGACGACTTCCTCCGCGCCGTGTTTCTTGATATGTTTGGCGATCCAGTGACCAATCCGAAGGGGTGGGATGTAAAAAAATGTTCAGAGATTAGCCGACAAATAACCGTAGGTTTAGTCATAAGACCGGCCTCCTATTATGTTGAAAAGGGTGTTCCAGCTATACGCTCACAAAACATTAAAGAAGTAGGGATAGATGAAACGAATTTTGTTTTTTTCTCAAAAGAAAATAACGAAAGTGTTTTAGCGAAGTCTAAAGTTTTTGAAGGAGATATTGTAATTGTTAGGTCTGGTCAACCAGGGAAAGCAGCTGTCATACCAAAGAAACTAAACGGAATTAATGCAATCGATGTCTTAATTCTACGTCCAGATAACGAATATTTTGATTCTAATTATCTTGCATATTTTATTAACTCCGGAGCAGGAAAAAACCTTGTCATGACTGAAGAGAGAGGGCAAATTCAGAAACATTTAAATGTTGGTTCATTGAACTCTGCTAAAATCCCAATCCCTCCAATAGCACTTCAAAAAAAGTTTGTCTTTGTATTGATGCAATTTCGAAATAAATTTTCAACTGATAATAGTACAAAGCATTTAGAACTATTTAATTCACTTAGCCAAAAAGCCTTTAGCGGCAATCTCTAAGGAAAGAGTATGATCGACGAAATCCAGATAAACAATGTGGCAACGTATAACTCCCCTGCAATGCTTAGCGATCTTCGTCGTATCAATTTTATCTTTGGTGGCAATGGTACGGGTAAAACAACAATAAGTCGTATTATTGAACAGGTAGAGGGGCACACACACTGCATATTAAATTGGCAAAATGCAGCGCCATTGTATGCCATGGTCTATAACCGTGACTTTGTAGAAAAGAATTTTAATCAAGAAAATACCGTTAAAGGTGTCTTCACCCTAGGTGACAATCAAGTAGAAGCGGAGCAGGAAATCGCTCGTATTCAACCTGAAATAACAAAACTTACAGGCCAGATTAACAGCCTGAATACTCAGCTTAATGGTGAGGATGGGGAATCTGGGAAGCGCAAAGAGCTGGATGATTTAGAGCCTGTTTTACAAATAAACTGTTGGAGACAAAAACAGCTTCACGACGAATATTTCCAGGCGGCGTTTAGTGGCGTTCGCAATAATGCAGAGCGGTTCAAAGCGAAAGTTCTGTCTGAAAAACCTTCGAACACTGCTGATTTACTCACACTTGAAGCGTTAAAAGAAAAAGCGAAAACCATATTTTCTGGTGATACTGCCCGAGTAAATATTCTCTCGAATATCGCGGCAGAAACGCTTATTGCTTCTGATTCGCATCCACTATTAGTTAAGCCAGTTGTGGGTAATCAAGATGTAGATATTGCAGCGCTTATCGACAAACTGGGCAACAGTGATTGGGTCAAGCAAGGTCGTGCGTACCACGAGCAGTCCGATGAAACCTGCCCCTTTTGCCAACAACACACAAACGCCCACTTCGCCAGCAGCTTAGATGCCTTTTTTAGCGATGCTTATGACGAAGACATTCAAGTATTAACAACCTTGCTAAATGAATACAAAACAGCACATGAACAGTTATATATAATAATTAATGGCAATATTGAGCGTAATAATCCATTTTTAAATTCTGAGTTATACAAGGCTGAAGCGCTGGCTTTATCCGAAAGGTTAAAAAGAAACCAGAAGCTACTTGAAGACAAGCTAGCCGAACCAAGTCGCAAAGTAACATTGGATGAAATTACCACCTTGGTTAATAAGCTACAAGACCTAGTAACTGAAGCAAATAACGCAATCAACAGTCACAATCAAACTGTAGCGAACATAGCTTCAGAAAAACAGTCCTTGACGGCTCAAGTATGGCAATACGTGCTCAATGAACTATCTGCTGATCTGTCTCAATATGAGCAAACAAAGAACAGGCTAAATCAAACCATTCAGGGAATGGAAAAAAGTTTGAGGGATAAACAACAAGAGCGTCGCGGATTAGAGCAACAAGTTAAAGAGCTAGAAAAACAAACCACATCCGTTCAACCAACTATCGATGCAATCAACAATTTGCTCACAGCATTTGGATTTAACTCATTTAATATTAAAGTGGCCGATGACGGAAATCATTACCAAATTTGCCGTGAAAACGGCGAGGATGCTAGCCGTTCGTTAAGTGAAGGTGAGAAAACCTTTATTACTTTCCTTTACTTCTATTCGCTAATCAAAGGGGCACAATCTGCCTCAGGTATATCGACTGATCGGGTCGTTGTGTTTGATGATCCTATTTCGTCATTAGATAGCGATATTCTTTATATTGTCAGTACCTTAATAAAGGGAGTAATTGAAGAAGTAAGAAACCAAACCGGCTACATCAAGCAAGTTTTTGTGCTTACCCACAACGTTTATTTTCATAAAGAGATCAGCTTCCATAAGAATCGCTATCAAAGTAGTGCTATGTCTGATGAATCATTTTGGATGGTTAAAAAGCAACAACAAAGTTCAGTCGTTGAGCGATGTAATGAGAACCCGATCCGTTCTGCTTATGAGTTGCTTTGGCAAGATGTTAAAACATCAAATGTATCCAGCCCAAGTTTACAAAACACACTTAGACGTGTTTTAGAGAATTATTTCACAATGTGGGGAGGCATGGGTAAAGACGAAATATGTGACTTGTTTGAAGGTAGAGATAAATTAATCTGCCAATCACTTTTTTCTTGGGTAAATGATGGATCCCACTCAATCCACGACGATTTGTATATCAACCACGGTGAACAGACTAATGAAGCATATTTGAGAGTGTTTAAAGAGGTTTTCGACAAAGCTAGTCAAACTGGCCACTACAACATGATGATTGGTATTGAAGAAAACTTACAAGAAATAGAAACGGTGACCGTGTGAAGCCAAAATATATCTTTTTGCTTATAGGATAAAATAGTTTTTATATGAGAATATCAATAAAACAAAATGGAAATGACCTTTTAGAGTTCAATCAACTGAACATCAACGGCCGAGAGGCAGCTGGCGGATATGGTTTTATTTTTTCGCTTAAGGGTAACCGCAGAGCTTGTGAAAAAACGATTGTAGTTTTCGATATTAGACTATCACTCGCATTATCTGATCCTACGAAACCGATTATCACTTCCATACCTTCTTCCACTCAGATTATACAATGTCACAATTATCCTAATAACAATGAACAACTCTACTTCGAGGCTATTTTAACTAAAGAGCAGGTTAATGCTCTTGAAGAATATCGGCAGAATAACGACTTACGATTGAATGTTAGCTTACGCGCTATGACTTCGTCTGATGGTATTTTAGAAGCCAATTATGATTGTGAAGATTTGACTGCTCCAAGAGAGCAATGGCTAAAAGCATTAAACAGCTCAGGTTTTAGACAGACTATCTTATTTGAAGTGCCTTTACCTTCAGCATCAGAAGAGCTTGTTGGACTCTACTCTAAGGCACAGGAATTTATTGAAACTGGCCATTACAAAGATGCTGTAATGCAGTGTCGCCATATTATCGAGCAAATAGAATCAACACGTGAAGATAAAAAGCTGTCAGGTACTGCAAATACAAGGGCGCATAGCAACGACCGTAAAGGTATGACTGCGATTGAACGGCTATTAAGCCTTAGAGAGCAACTCAAAAATGTGTGCCAACTAGGTGCTCACGGCGATGAATTTTTTTCACGGTCACAGGCTAAAGCAGTGTTGGGTATGACGATGGTATTGTTGACAGAACCTACGGTGGGCGTTTCAAACACGTCAGATTCTGGCGAGAAAAATTTTGATAAGCATGGAGCATCGCAATGAGAATAACAAAACTATCCTTAACCAATTTTCGGTCATTTAAAGTCACTCAAACTATTGAGTTTGCACCTGTAACCCTATTATTGGGCCCCAATTCGGTTGGGAAGAGTTCAATCATTCTCGCTTTGTTTTATCTTCAGCAGATAGTGGAACACGGTCAATGTAACCCTGCCGAAATTGAAGCGATTGGAAACAAAAAGATTGGCGGGTTTAAAAGCTTAGTCGCCAATAGGGACTTATCAAACGATATAACGATTAAAATTGAGTTTGAAAAAGAAAACCAAATTGGTAGTAGCTATGTTTACTTAGCCGATTACGTGGAAAGCGAACTATTGTTTTCTTTATCCAGCCCAACTATTGATGCCGAACTAGTGACCTTAGAGTTTGATATTTCGTGGTCAAAAGAAAGAAATACTGCATATATTTCAACATATAGAGTTTGGTTCGACGGTGAAAGGATTGCAGAATGCACCGTCGGCTCCAGCATAGAGCAACCTCAACTGACCTATTTAAACTATCTGCACCCTTTACTTAAACCTAATAATAATGAGGAATGGCTACAAGAATCATTCGATTTCCGTCACCTTCATCCAGAGGTTTTAGAAGAAGCTTTTGAATTAAGTGGCATCGAACTTCCTTCAGATCGAGACATAGCGAATGGTGCAGATGACATTTTGGATCAGTATATCTGGAATGAGGATTTATTAGTTTCCGATGAATGTTTCGTAACTGCATTTCATGATCTACTAACCAGTGGCTCGGGCGCAAGTCTTGTTGATTTTAATGATAGCAAGCTCATGCAATCACCAATAGGGATTCAAGGTGCTGCGGGTGCTATGCCCTCACCTGGTCAAAAGTTAAATACGTCGTTGTCACTCAATTCTGAAGTGGAAACCGGTGTAGTTAATGAAATTTTAAGTGATATTCTTGTTGCCCCTCTGGACAACTTACTGACTTTGCTAAAGAGTAGCCTTTGCGTTGGACCTATAAGAGAAATCCCTGGTTCTGACTATCAAACTAATTTATATCCAAAGCAGAGTGATTGGTATTCGGGTATAGCAGCTTGGGACAGTCTGCTAGATAGTAATACTGAAACTCACAAAATAAACCATTGGATGTCAGCAAAAGACAAACTCGACCTTGGTTACGGTTTAGGACTGCGAGTCGATAAACAGTTCTCTGAAATTAAGCAATATTATAGAAAAGGAATGCACTACAAAGATGCTGAACATCAGCTTGAACTGATGTTGAGTAAGCATTATTCAGATCCTCTTACCAAAACACAGCAACAGTTTGACGATCAACAAACCATCTATGGTTATTCGCTGTTTGACAGTAAGACACACATGCCAGTTAATCCTAGTGAAATAGGAGTTGGCGTTTCACAATTGTTCCCTCTAATATCTGCGATCTTTACGCGAAAGCAAGGATTAGTAGCTTGCGAACAGCCTGAACTTCATCTTCATCCAAGGGTGCAAGTTGCTATAGGAGATTTAATTACGCAAGCAAACCCAAATGTAAACTTCCTAATTGAAACGCACAGCGAGCATTTAGTTCTTCGTCTACTCAAACGGATTCGGCAAACCACCGACAAAGAATTGCCTGAGGGTTATTCCGACATTAACCAAAACAACATTTCCATTATGAGTTTAGAGCAGACGGATGATGGAGTGAGTGCTAAGCGGATCCGAATCGATGGAGATGGTGAATTCACTGCTAGGTGGCCAAACGGCTTCTTTTCGGAGCGCAGGAAGGAGATGTTGTAATGATCCATGAATACGCGCTTGAACCTTCGGTATTGTCATCATGGGCTGCCAATAAACGTGATTATGCAGAGTTTTTACGTGAATATGGATTGGGCACTCCCCGAATATTTAGTAGTTTCCCCAAGAAAAAAACCTCCAAGCTACGTAGTTACCTACTTCAGTTCAGCCCGCCTGAGGATCAATCATTACATGGCCAGCGTTACCTTGAAATGGTAACCAAACTTATTGAAAGCATCGTTCTTCGTGAAATTCCAGACTATCCCACCAACGATTGGACGGAGGTAGTAACAGCAGAAAATGAACGCGCTCCATTCGGAGTTGTTCTTTCATCAGATAACATTGACACGAATAGGAGCATTACATCAGCCAACATGTATGGACCAGATAGCATTTGGAATCATCCTGTTCAGTTAAACATACAACGCACAAACCAAGGAATGATGGATGCTATTTCAGACTCCATCAGATTGGCTACAAAGCACATTGTTATAGTTGATACATTCGGCTGGACTCCAGAGGCTATTTCTTTCGTACAATTTCTTATCAACTCTATCTCGAACAATAGAGTTAATGAAACGGTTCCATGTATAACGTTATTTTATAAAGAAAAGCGTGGTGGCGTTAATGCAGGTGGTGGTAGTCCGTCTGCTGGCCATGTGAAAAGTCAAATTGAGCAGGGAATTAATAATCGCATAGCCAACATGGGACTGAATGTTACTGAGCTTAGAGAAATGCCAGGCAATGATGTATTTCATAACCGATGTATTTTGACAGAGCTTGGTGGCGTAATAACTGGGCACGGTATCGGCGTTTCTGGTGAAGAGCAACATACAGATGAGGCCATACTCATGGCACCTGTAATTTACCAAAAAAAGTGGCGGCAGTTTGTTGAAAACAATTGTTTTGAGATCGTCTCACAGACGTAAGCAAACTTGAGTCCAAGATTGTGATAGGCACAACCCGCTTTTTTCTCTATCCATGAGTTGAACCTTATAAACACAAAAGCGAACCATTTTTGGTTCGCTTTTTATCTTTAGCCATCTACAAATTTTATGTAGACCCAAATCAAGTCACAATCTTAATTAAAGTCACAAACTATATTAAAAAAGTCACAAACTTAATTACAGATCGACACTACTCAGCAAAATCCCTATAACTATCCAAATCTGGGCAAGAACAAATTAAATTTCTGTCACCGTAAACGTCATCAATACGATTCACTGTTGGCCAGAACTTATCTTTAGCGACAGCATCAACTGGGTAAGCAGCTAATTGGCGATCGTAACTTCTGTTCCAATTACTATCGCAAATATCAGCCAATGTATGCGGTGCGTTATGCAACGGGTTATCTGTTGCATCCCATTCACCCGACTCTACTTTGGCTATCTCATGGCGAATACAAACCATCGCCTCAATGAATCTGTCTAGCTCAGCTTTGGCTTCTGACTCAGTAGGCTCAATCATCAGCGTACCCGCGACTGGGAAGCTCATGGTTGGCGCATGGAAACCATAGTCATTTAAGCGTTTCGCAACATCCATTTCAGTAACACCTGAGGCTTCTTTCATAGGACGCAGGTCAATAATACATTCGTGAGCTACACGACCATTATTGCCTTTGTAAAGAATTGGGTAATGACCTTCAAGCTTCTGTGCAATATAGTTAGCGTTTAAGATGGCAACTTCAGTGGCTTTCTTCAAGCCTTCACTACCCATCATTTTAATGTACATGTAACTAATAGGAAGAATAGATGCACTGCCCCATGGTGCTGCTGAAATAGCACCATTGGTACCTAAATCTTCACCTGTACCACCGGCTTCCAAACCAATCAAGGTATGGCTAGGTAAGAACGGTGCCAAATGCGCCTTAACGCCAATAGGACCCATACCAGGACCGCCACCACCATGTGGTATGCAGAATGTTTTGTGTAAGTTTAAATGGGACACGTCAGAGCCGATTAGACCAGGCGAAGTTACACCCACTTGCGCGTTCATGTTTGCGCCATCCATATAAACCTGACCACCAAATTCATGCACTATGTCACAAATCTCTTTAACGGTTTCTTCATACACACCGTGAGTTGACGGATACGTAATCATTGCACAGCTTAGGTTATCTTTGACTTCTTCAGCTTTTGCGCGAAGGTCAGCTAAATCAACGTTACCTTTCGCATCACAGTTAACCACAACCACTTTTAAGCTCAACATTTGCGCTGAAGCTGGGTTGGTACCATGTGCCGACTGTGGAATTAAACACACGTTTCTGTGACTGTTACCCAAGCTAGCATGGTAACGAGTGATGGCTAGAAGGCCGGCATATTCACCCTGTGCGCCAGAATTTGGCTGCATCGATAATGAATCATAACCTGTGATGTTAATTAACCAATCGCTGAGTTCGTCAATCATGTGCTTGTAACCAAGCGCTTGATTTAGCGGAGCAAAAGGATGTAGTTGACCAAATTCAGGCCACGTAACCGGTATCATTTCTGCAACCGCGTTCAGCTTCATTGTACAAGAACCCAATGAAATCATGCTGTGGTTCAAGGCCAAATCTTTATTTTCAAGCGACTTTATATAGCGCAACATTTCAGTTTCTGAATGATAGCTATTAAATACTTTGTGCGTTAAGAATACGCTTGTACGTACTAATTCTTGTGGAATAGACGTTGACCCATTCTTAATAATTTGTGCATCGAGTGCTTCAACACTTAGCCCATGACCTTCGCCAATAAGCACATCAAACAAATCCAGAATATCTTGGCGCGTGCTGGTTTCATCGAAACTGATACCCACGGTACCTTCAAGATCAGCGCGTAAGTTCATGCCTTTAGCTAATGCTTTTTGTAGCGTTTCTGCTTTGTTTGCTACCTTCACTGTTAATGTATCAAACCAAGTGTCATGTGCTAACTCAACGCCTTTACTGACCAAACCTGCGCCTAAGATATCAGCAAAGCGGTGCATACGATTTGCGATAGTGGTTATGCCCACTGGACCGTGATACACAGCGAAGAAAGACGCCATATTCGCCAGTAATACCTGAGCTGTACAAATGTTTGAATTGGCTTTTTCGCGGCGAATATGTTGCTCGCGCGTTTGCAATGCCATGCGCAAAGCAGGACGACCGCGAGTGTCTTTTGACACACCAATGATACGACCTGGCAGTGAACGTTTATATTCATCTCTGGTAGCGAAGAATGCGGCATGTGGACCGCCGTATCCCATTGGTACACCAAAGCGTTGCGCACTGCCTAGCACAACATCAGCACCAAGTTCACCCGGAGGTGTTAGCATAGTGAGTGCCATTAAATCTGAAGCGACAGCAACGATGCCTTTGTTTGCTTGCACATCTGCAATTATTTGCTGAATGTTTTTAATTTGGCCTGTTGAACTTGGATATTGTAACAATGCGCCAAACACATCATGCTTTGCTGCATCAGTTGCATCACCGACAATAACTTCAAAACCAAACATTTCTGCACGAGTTCTTACCACGTCGAGTGTTTGTGGGTGGACACCTTGTGAAACGAAAAAGCTATTAGATTTTTTGTTTTTAGAAACTCGCTTAGCTAAACCCATCGCTTCAGCAGCAGCCGTCGCTTCATCTAATAACGAAGCTGATGCAAGTGGCAAGCCTGTTAAATCGATGGTCACTTGTTGAAAATTTAAGATAGCTTGCAAACGACCTTGAGCAATTTCTGGTTGATAAGGCGTGTATGCTGTATACCAACCTGGATTTTCTAGCACATTTCGCAAAATTACGTTCGGCGTGTATGTATTGCTATATCCCATTCCAATGAATGAGCGATTAATCACGTTCTTTTTTGCAACCGCTTTTAATTCAGCGAGCGCATTCACTTCGGTTTGCGCTTCACCTATGTTCAGCGGCTCCGGCAAACGAATACCGACTGGCACTGTTTGCTTCATCAAATCGTCTAATGAATCAGCGCCGATAAACGACAACATTTCTTCCATTTCACCCTTGCCTGGACCGATGTGACGGCGGATAAAATCGTGCGGTTGTTCTAAATCCAACAACGAAGCGGGTGTATTTGAATTATTCATATACTAGCGACCTAAAAACAAAATTTTAAAAATAAGAAAGCCGAACTTCGCACTTAATGTGTAAGCTCGGATTGAGCGATATTAGCTAATAATATTTTCAATGGGGCGATAATAAGCTCACATCAAACCTAGCATAAAACGAAAACTATTCGTCGTCGATTGACATACCGTATGCTTCTGCGTCCATCAAACCTTCAACTTCAGCAGGATCATCAGCTTGTATTTTGAACATCCAGCCTTCACCAAATGAGTCAGAGTTAACCAACTCTGGTGAATTTTCTAATTGAGCGTTTATTTCAATAACTTCGCCGGTAATGGGGGCGTAAATATCAGACGCTGCCTTTACTGACTCAGCAACAGCGCAGTCATCACCCGTTGTGACGGCATCGCCAACATCTGGTAAATCAACAAACACCATATCGCCAAGCAAGTCTTGTGCATGCTCAGTGATACCTACGGTAAACACGCCATTTCCCTCTGAACGAACCCATTCATGAGTACTGGCATAACGTAATTCTGTTGGTATATTGCTCATAGTGATGTTTCCTAACTGTTGTTAAATAATTAATAGTTTTTATTTTTGTTACAAGCCCATTGTCTATTCATGACAGGGTTTTGGTGACTTCTATAATACGCTTTTTCCGTTGCGAACAAAGCTAGGCTTTACGACACTAACTGTCACTCGCTTTTTGCGCATTTCGACTTCAACTGTGCTACCAATTTCAGTTCCTGCTGGCACTCTAGCCATTGCAATACTGTAACCGAGTGTCGGCGAAAACGTACCTGATGTTATAACGCCCTCGCCTGTTGATGCGATCACTTTTAAACCCGCACGAAGTACGCCTTTTTCAGTCATTACTAGGCCGACTAATTTTTCGTGACCAGCGGCTTTCTGCGCTTCCAAGGCTTTGCGGCCCATAAAGTCGCGTTCAGCCGGTTCCCACGTTACTGTCCAACCCATGTTGGCAGCCAATGGAGAAATAGTTTCATCCATATCTTGGCCATATAAATTCATACCCGCTTCCAAACGAAGTGTATCACGAGCGCCTAAACCACATGGCACAACACCTGCTGCTAATAATTGGTCCCAAAAGTCTTGTGCACGTCCGACCGGCACCATAATTTCGTACCCAGCTTCGCCCGTATAACCGGTTGTTGCAATAAATAAATCTTCAGCTTGAACACCGAAGAAAGGCTTCATACCCTGAACAGCTTCTTTCTGTGCTGCAGAGAATAGGCTCTGTGCTTTTGCTTGTGCGTTAGGACCTTGCACCGCAATCATGGCAAATTCATCGCGCTCAGTAATTGACACATCAAAACCATCAGCAACCTTGTTCAACCAATTCAAGTCTTTTTCTTTGGTTGCAGAGTTAACCACCAAACGGTAATTGGTTGCTTCAAAATGATATACGATAAGGTCATCAACAACCCCGCCTTCATCATTCAGCATACCGCTATATAGGGCTTTACCCTTAAGCTGGAGCTTTTCGACATCATTAGCTAGCAAATAACGTAAATAGTCTTTCGCCTGAACACCAACAACATCAACAATGGTCATGTGAGACACGTCAAACATACCTGCGTCTTGGCGCACAGCGTGATGTTCTTCAATTTGTGAACCGTAATTAATTGGCATATTCCAACCAAAGAAATCAACCATCTTTGCGCCAGCTTTAATGTGAGCGCCATGAAGTGCCGTCATGTTCATTTGCAGTATCTCGTTTTAGAAAATAATTACCTTAGTATAGAAATGGCAATTAATAAGATCCAATTAAAAGTCCTAATGAATACATTTGTTTTTTAAATGTATTGTATAGAATGCATTTAAACTACTGATAATACAATGTACAGTAATGATAAAGTGCCACATAAAACAAAAAAGTAACATACTGATTTAGACTCCCCCTTTGTCAACAACAAAATTCATTCCTAAAGGAGTAAATGCGAACTTATGTACGAGTTCTTATTGAGCAGCTAACTCAGACTCTATGATATTTTCGCGGACGTATCCTCAGATCTTTACGACGACCTCCAGGCTCTAAGTATGATGCTGAGTTAATACGCTGGTTTTTATCTTTAATTGTGCATTTTATTGTTAAACTCTTTATTTAGTTACTGCTTTTCTTTTTACGATCCAACTAATTGCCGCTGTCGTCCCTACAATAAGTTGACTTCGCAGGGTACCGTTTTTCAGATATTTTCCGATAGAGCCTATTTTTGTTTTCCCGCCAGATGAATATTGCAAAGGTGTTAGTCCGATGCAAGCAGATGCGTCTTTACCTTTGTTAAAGGTGCCTAATTCAGCGCATCCCAAGGCGATGTAAAAGTTAACCGCATTGACGGTACTAACACCTTCAAGCTAAGGATTGAATGCCAGCGACGATGCCGCCATCCTTTTAGCCACCCTGATGGCGAACATTATTTATCAAAATGTCAGGAACCAGACTTTTCTCACTTGAGTATTAAGGAAATCCCAGTGACTGGTTACGTCAATTAAATAAGCTAAATATTACAAAAACTAATGAGGAAATAACTGGCGGTTTATACTGAAAAACGCAAGCTATAGCGGCGATAATGTCAGAGTGTTGAACTATTAACTAGTAATACTATATCCCGATGAATAACGCATCGTGGGCGGCTAATAGCGCCTCTCGATTATCAGATATATTCTCAACGAATTCTTGCAACCTACTTGCTTCGATTGATGCTATAAGGTTTAAACAAACGAAAAATTTCTTGGAGGAAATTGTAATTGGGTCGTTTATTTTGTCGAATGAAATAGATTCATCACTGGAAACAAATGCAACGATTCGAGTAGCAAAACTATCAAATAATTTATTCTGTAGTAAACAAACGTATGGAAAACGTTTTCTACCCGTCTTTATGGGATTTAAATAGATGTCAAACTGTTCCACTAATCACTTCCCCAAATTAAATGCATAAATCTTCGTCTTCAAATGGCAGACCATCAGAAGCAATATACTTATTATATGTCTCTATTTTTTGTTTATTACGCTCTTTCCATTTGGTTTCTATCTCTGACTTCAGCGCAATTTCTAGGCTGTTGCTAAGATTTATGCCGAGGCGTTTTGCGTCTTCTGTCGCAGTCTTGTCTAAATATACATTCACTCTAACTTTCTCTTTGGCAGTGCCCACAACTCATCTCTACGTAAAGTTCTCTACGTACAATATAATGCGCACTAATATTTTATCAAGCATAAACAAAACGTCTCTTATGTGCTCACTAGGGGCCTGTTCATTCTGAATTAACTTATGATGTAATTTAGTGATTAATTACCGCCGGTCAAACTTAAGTAATAGTATGGTCATTTTTAGCTCAATATAGTCGGTTGTTCGAATCTTCTTATGACCGCTTTTGGCTGTGAGTGTGCTAACTGTTATTAGGGAACTCCAAAATGGAAGATCAAGTGGTATTGCGGGAGATTTAGGTATAAATGAAATTAAGATAAAAGCGAGACTTAGGGCAGTAAGATAGTGCACTTAAAAATAAGTAAACTCGCAAACGAAGATTTCAGGCATTCGGAGAAATTCGTGATGTGTCATTTCTACATTAGAACGCACTTTTTTGTTTGTGCAAGTACAAACCTGAATAACTTCTTTTGCTAAATCAACGCCAACCATAGTATTGTTCATAACAGGATTGTCTAATAATATTTTTTGTGTGGTAACAAAGATATTACCTCACATCCTCGGGTATGGGGGGTCCAATTATCTATATTGTCAATTTACATACAGCCCTCCATAAATAAAAGAGATTGCATAGAATTCGACAAACAACAACAGGTCAAAGAGGCACATGAAACAGCTATCATTAGACAATTTACGCACCTTTGTTGGCATTATAGAACTGGGTGGTTACAGCAAGGCTGGCGAATTACTTGGCCGGTCACAACCCGCCATCAGTTTGCAAATAAAAAAGCTCGAAAACCAACTTGGCAAAAAACTCTTCGACAAAGTTGGCCAGCGCCATCAAGCCAATGCAGATGGTCAATGGCTATATGACCAAGCCAAACAAATGCTCGCCATTAATGATGATATATTTCGGCGCTTAGAAGACGGACAACTTAGAGGCCGATTAAGACTCGGTATTCCCGGCGAATTTGCTACACGCTTATTGCCCAGTATTGTTGGTGAGTTTAGCGTGCGCTACCCAGATGTTTCACTTGATGTTACGTCCGCACTTAGCCGGCAACTGCTCAATGCCAACAATAGGAAAGATTTTGACCTGATACTCGCACTGGTGAATCCGGAAGACCCAATTGAAGGCGAACTCCTGATAGAAGATGACTTAGTTTGGGTAGGAGATGCAAAACAGCCACTTAATTCAAGCAATTTGTCGTTAGTATTAGCGCCCGATGGGTGTGTATATCGATCTCGGGTTATTCAACAACTCAAACAGCAAACGAATGCGTGGAAAATAAGCTACACCAATGCCGATCTTTACGGATTAATTGCGGCCATTAAACAAGGATTAGGGGTCACAGTGCTGGCTAAAAGCAGTGTGCCGCCAGAATTAGACATTCTCAAAAATAAACGCCTACCTACCTTGGGTAAAATAAAAATTTGTTTATTTAACCAAGACACTCAACATCCGCAAGTCAGCAAAACGTTGTCAGACTATATTCGGTCGAGAATTACCTGAAAGTTATATTTTTTTAGCAGCTTGTTCAATAAGCTCAAGCAATTCAGGATGGGAAATTTGATAATCACTCGCATATAAGGTCATAATAAATAGAAAAGACCGACAAAAACGAGCTAACCGCAAGGTGAAAGATAAATTGGTAAGGTTTAACTGTGGCTTCGCTGCATAAATACAAAAGGATAATAGAAAACGTAGTAATGCCAGTACCAATGCAGGCTTTCAATAAAATGTGCTTCCCATTAAAAGGCACATTAACCGCATATTTTACATTTGCAAGTCACGTAATAACACGGTTTGTTGATTGAGTACTTCGCCATTGCGGTCTCTGGCAGTTAATACTATGTTGGAGTCCAATGTATTATCCGCCCAATTCACCACAACTTCACCAAAGTTAGTATCTCTCACTACAGCCCCTTGTCTAAAGGTATTGTCTTCGTTCACTTCGGAAAAGGTTCGGGTGATATCGCTTGAAGTAAAGTCCCATATTGGGTAAGGCACTGAATGACCTAGTTGGCCCTCATCTTTTGAAATTTCCATTAGGTGACGGTCACCACTAATAAATACAACGCCATTGGCTTGCTTATCAGTTATAAGTTGATACATGCGATCACGTTCATGCGGAAACATACCCCAGCCTTCCCATGAATGCTCATAGGCGACAATCTGAATACTGGTAACAATAAAGCGAACATCCGCAGGTTTTTCTAATTCTTGCGATAGCCACAACCATTGTTCATCACCTAATATAGTGGCTGATTTGTCAGTCACTGGTAAGTACGGGCCTTTATTTTGAGGCCTGCCCTCAGGATTTTTAATGAGTGCATCGCGATGATAACGGGTGTCTAAAACAATGACCTGAACTTGACGGCCATCATCGTTAAACATTCTTGAATGGTAGATACCTGCTTGCTGACGAATGGGGTCGTCTTTTGAGAATTCAAAAAAATCGAGGAATGCCTGTTGGCTTTCCTTTTTCATTGCAAATTCTTTGCCGCCATCATTTTTACCATAATCGTGATCATCCCAAGTACCTAACATCACGGGTACCTGTTTTCTGAAAGCGGCGAACTCCGGGATCGTATTCGCCTGTGCATAGGCTTCATCAAAGCGCGCTCTGGTGGTAACAGGCTGCGTGCTGCGCTTGCCATTCACTTCGTAAACGTCAGCGTAAACGTTATCGCCAATGTACAAAAACACTTCTGGATTTACTTTAGCAATTTCAGTCCAAATAGGCTGGGGTTCATTTTCGCGAGCACATGAAGCAAAAGCCAGAGTAAAAATATCATCGTTCTTTACAGCAACATTTGATGGCCTGTGTGCACAACCAGTTAATGAAAATATAGATAGTAAGCTAAAGGTAATAAAAAGATGTCTACTTTTAATAAGCATAGAACCGTCCTTGATTAATGGTAAGGTGTAGTTAGTATCATAAGTCGTTTTTTTAAGTGACAGATATCAAGCAAAACTGAAATATAACACGCTTTACATGACATAATAGTTACGCCATTCGCTTTAAATTGCGTAATTTAACATTCAGACTACATTTCACTTTAAAGCATACGACCTTTATTCGATGTATTATCGATAAAAACAGAAACAGCCACTGACTATGACCATTCTATATTTTCATCGTATACTATAAAAAAAATAAAACGGCAGGGAACCATGTTAACTAAAATTATATCGCTCTTTACTCGAAAATCCATAGCCAGTAGCGCACTCGCTCTCACTTTATGTTTGGCGCCTGGATTTGCATTTTCCGCACCTGGTGCATCAGCGCCAACCAAGCAAGATGGCGAGGGCGACGGACCGTATAATCGATTAATTTTACGCGCAGTGACTGTCATTAATGGCGAAGGAGCCCCGGCTCGTGGACCTGTCGATATTGTCATTGAAAAAAATCGCATCACCGATATTGTTGATGTAGGTCACCCAGGTGTTCCAATCAAGTCGAATAACCGGCCAATACTGCGCGACGGCGATAAAGAAATGCTGTTACCTGGTTATTATGTCATGCCTGGTTTTATTGATATGCATGGTCATATTGGTGGTTCAGCTGACAATATTCCCGCTGAATATGTATTTAAACTTTGGTTAGGACATGGCATCACAACTGTGCGCGAACCCGGCAGTTTTAATGGTCTAGATTGGGTCCTTGACCATGTCAAGCGTAGTGCAGAAAACACTATCATTGCACCTCGAATCATTCCTTATTTAGGTTTTGGAATGGGTAGTGATAAACCCATTTATACAGCTAAGCAAGCCCGTGATTGGATTAAAAAGGCAGCCAAGCAAGGCGCCAAAGGCGTTAAGTTTTTTGGTGCAACACCAAAGATCATGGCGGCTGCGTTAGATGAAGCCAAAAAGCAGAATCTAGGTACGATGATGCATCACGCTCAACTAAATGTAATGAGCATGAACGCATTAGATTCAGCAAGACTCGGCTTAACTACCATGGAGCATTGGTATGGTTTACCTGAAGCACTTTTTGAAGACCAAGTTATTCAAAACTACCCCGCTAATTACAATTATAATAATGAACAAGACCGCTTTTCAGAAGCCGGCAAGTTGTGGAAACAAGCCGCACCATTTGGTTCTGAAAAATGGAACGCCGTTCGCGATGAGCTCATTGAGCTTGATTTCACCATTAATCCAACGATGACCATTTATCAGGCCAGCCGGGACTTAATGCGTGAACGCAATGCTGACTGGCATGACGAATATACGCTACCAACATTATGGGAGTTTTTCACACCAAGTCGCTATGCACATGGTTCATATTGGTTTGATTGGACAACTGATGAAGAAATTTCATGGAAGGAAAACTTCAGATTATGGATGCAGTTTTTAAACGACTATAAAAACCATGGTGGAAGAGTAACCACAGGTTCTGACTCAGGTTATATTTATAAAATTTATGGCTTTGGCTATATCAGCGAATTAGAATTATTGCGCGAAGCGGGTTTCAATCCTTATGAAGTGATTCAAGCAGCAACCTTAAATGGCGCAGAAGCACTGGGCATGGATGACGAAATTGGCTCAATTAGCATCGGTAAATTAGCCGACATGGTCATTATTAAGGAAAACCCATTACGTAATTTTAAAGTGTTGTATGGCACAGGCCACTACCAGTTAGATAAAAATAACCAACCGACCCGCACAGGTGGTGTTGATTACACGATAAAAGATGGCATTGTGTATGACGCAAAAGCACTATTAAGTGACGTCAGAAGAATGGTTGAGGAAGCTAAAAAGTAAGTCTCTATGCCTTGGGTGTTTTTGCTTATTGGCGCGCCTTTTAGAGGGCGCGCGAACTTTACTTTGCCGACTATGCAGCTAATCCTGGTGTTTAGCTAATTCTGGCATTTTACCTGCATTCCCCATTGCTTGTTGAATAAAGAATTTTTTAATTGGTGGTATTGCGTTAGCAGCGGATAAGCCCAGATTTCTGGCTAATTTTAGTGCAGGGTCTCTCCCATTGAATAGTCGTTTGAAACTCTCCATGGTTGCTACTACTTTTGCCGCTTCCGCTTTTCTCCAACGTTCATATGGGCGCAACGCTTTTTTGGTATGAAAAGCTTTGTCTGCTAGTTTTAGTGCGCTTAGTTCTTGTGCCAATGCAGCCACGTCCAATAAACCTAAATTAGCTCCCTGTCCTGCTAATGGGTGAATTGTATGCGCTGCATCGCCGACTAACACAATCCCATTGTCCACCCACTGCTGGGCATACTGCATTTTTAAAGGATAGTTAAAACGTTTACCCAATAACTCGCATTTGCCTAGTTGATTGTCCAGTGCCACTTGCAAGGCCTTACAAAACTCGTCGTCAGACAAATTCAACAAGCGTTCAGCTTCAGGCGTATTCTGCGACCACACAATCGAGCACGCATTGGGCTTTGGCAGCGGTAAAAAGGCTAACGGACCAGTTGCAGTAAATGCTTGTTTTGCGATGAGTTGGTGAGGTAATTCAGTGTGAATATTAGCCACGATTGCAATGTGATCATAATCCCAAAAAGTAACTGCAAAGCCAGCTATTTTTCGCACAAATGAGTTGCCTCCATCTGCCCCTACAATTAGTTTTGCGCTAATCATGTCACCATTTTCAAGATTAATTAGCTGTTGATCATCGCTACGATTAATCGCTGAAATTTTTTGTCCACCAAATAACTGAATGTTTTTAATACTTGATGCCGTGTCGAACAGAGCCTGAGTAAGGCAATTGTTTTCAATGATATGACCTAAGTTTTCAATTTTATTTTCTTCAGCCGAAAATGCAATATGCCCGAAAGCTTGGTCCTCCCATACTTGCATATCGGTATATACCTGCATGCGTTGTATGTGTTGCCAAGCACCAACATTCTTCAGAATGCGCTCACTTGTCTTGCTAATGGCGCTGACTCTTGGCGAAAACTCGTCCGTGATATTTTGCGATATATCGTTGGCATCAATAATAGCCACACTAAAATCCTGTTGAGCAAGTGCCAAAGCCAGTGTTTGTCCGGCAATACCTGCTCCAACGATAGCTATATCAACATTTACCAAACTCACTTAACGCTCCCCTGTGGCAAAAGTTGCCAATCTGTTTTTGTAATCTGTTTTTGTAATCTGGGATTAAAACCTTAAACAGCAATCGAATGTTTTTGTTTGGCATTTACTTTGCCATTAACGCTTCAATTTCGTCCACTGCCTTTGGTGCTTTGCTTGTCATAATATGATTACCATTTGGAGCAATAACAATATCATCCTCAATACGGATACCAATGCCTTTAAATTTATCATCAACGCTTGCAGATACTGGAATGTAAAGTCCAGGTTCAACAGTCATTACCATACTGACTTCCAGAGGACGATCGACATCATTAATTTTGTAAATACCAACGTCATGCACATCAAGTCCGAGCCAATGACCCAAGCCATGCATAAAGTATTTTCGCCACGTTTGTTCTTCTATGTTGGCCTCAACCGACCCGCTGAGAATTCCCAGATTAACTAGCCCTTCGACGATCACTCGCACGCAAGCTTGCATCGCTTGTGAAATAGTATTGCCCGGCTTGAGCATGGCCAAAGCAGCTTCTTGTGAATCTAATACCAATTGGTATAACTGCTTTTGCGCAGGAGTGAATTTACCATTTACAGGAAATGTGCGCGTAATGTCAGCAGCATAGCCTGCAAGTTCACAACCTGCGTCAATTAGCACTAAATCGCCAGATAAAAGTTGCCCAGCATTTTCGGTGTAATGCAAAATACAAGCATTCTCGCCACTACCCACGATTGTGCCATAAGCAGGATATCGTGCACCTTGCATTGCAAACTCGTGATGAATTTCGGCTTCGAGCTGATATTCAAACTTCCCTGCTTGACTAAATAGCATTGCTCTTACGTGAGCCATTGCAGAGATGTCTGCCGCTCGTTGCATTAGACTTAATTCAGCATCAGATTTCACTAAACGCATGGCATGTAAAATCGGTTGAATATCGTGCACGGTTGAAGGAGCGACTTTGCTTTGCTTAGGCGCATTTCGGCACTCTGCAAGCGCTAGATTAATGGTTGATTCAACGCCCGATTCAGCATCTAACGAAAAATAAATATGTTGGTGACCATCGATAATGTCGACTAATTGTTCATCAATATCATCAACATCAAGCGCCAAATCAGTACCTAGCTTTTTAGCCGCGTTATCCACGCCTAAACGTCGACCATGCCAAATTTCTGCATGTTCATCACTTGGTTCAACAAATATTATTGACGATTTTGTACTACCAACAGCCGATGCGTTGGCATTGATTTTTGATGCTGAGCTATTCGACAGAATTAAAAACGAGTTAGGTTCATTGAAACCGGTTAAATACCAAAAATCACTATTTTGCCGAAAAGGGTATTCAGTATCATTGCTTCTTGTTAACAGTGAACTGGCTGCAACTATGCAAATACTATTAGGCTCACATTGTGCTAATAATCCATCGCGGCGCTGTTGAAATTCTAACAGTGATATTGTCATTTGTAGGCGAGTTTCCTTACTTGGTATGCCAAGATATTCGTGTGATTATGTTGTTGTACGTTCAATGTACCAAATTGATCTTACTTTCTGATTCGAGCGGCGATTTACCTAATTCATGAAAGCAAAGCATAGCGGTAATTCGAACGTATTCCATAACTTCAAACAACGCTTGCTCAGATTCTTCATTGGCCTTCATTTCTTCGTCCATACGCGCAATTTCGGTAAAATCTTCTAATGCTTCTTTAACATCAGCTGAGCAACCGGTTAAGTCAGCTTGATGTAAACCAAAGCCCAGTAAAAAGCCGTGTACCCAATTTAATAAAGCGCTACCTCGATCGTTAATCGGTGACGCGTCATCAGGAAGACAAAGTGCGAGGGTAAAGTCAGGGTCAACGTACTGCTGACAAATTTCGTTAAATAACCCTACTATTTGAGATTTGGCTTTACCACTAAAGCCGTCTCCTTGATTAACCACGTCACTTAACGCTTCAATCCAAGACTGGTCGTCAGCCGTCATGCCACCGGCTAGCATGCCGCATAAGATACCTTGCACTTCAGCAGCATCAACAATGATATTTTCTTGAGAGAGCATGGCAGAAAAAGTTTCATAATCTGTAGAAGTAATTGACATGAATTCATCCTTTAGTCGATAAGTGGTTATTCTAACAAATAGGTAAGGAAAGTGGAATCACCGTTGGGCTTTTCATCGTTCATGGTGAAAATAATAACAAACAAACAAAACGTTCTGAGAAACACTTCATTCATGCATCGGTTTCATGTAGTATCACTATCCCCTAGCGAAATTCGCAGGGTCCAATGCTTCCTGGGATGTTTGCGAGTACATTTCATGTTCCTTGCCGATGCTAAAAACTTCGGAAGTTGACACTATTACTATTGCGTAAGCTCGACCCGTATCGAGAAACCTGCGGTAATGTAGATACCTCCACCGTGTCCTTATCGGCACACGGACGAAAAGTGTACGGCGACATTTTGGGAAGCACCATTACATTTTCAACATTTGATTCTACAAGGCATAACCATGGCGGTTTTTAACTTTGGGTCAATTAATATTGATCACGTTTACTCTGTTCCTCATTTCGTAAAACCAGGCGAAACCCTCTCTTCAAGCAATTATCAATCAATTTTAGGTGGCAAGGGAGCAAATCAGTCTATTGCGTTAGCCAAAGCGAGCAATCAAGTGTTCCATGTCGGTGCTATTGGTGCCTCTGACAGCAGCTTCATTGAGCAAATGAAAGATGTCGGTGTCAATTGTGATTTTATCCGTGAAATGAGTGACGTTGCTTCAGGTCATGCAATAATTCAAGTTACCCCCGATGCAGAAAACAGTATTATTTTATTTGGTGGCGCTAATCAAACAATCAGTAATGACCAAATTGCTAGTGCCTTGGCGGCAGCAAAAGCAAATGATTGGGTGTTGCTGCAGAACGAAACCAATGGCATAAATACGGTCATTGAAGAAGCGTACAAACGAAATTTAAATATTGCCTTTAATCCTGCACCAATGACTGAATCGGTAAAACAACTTCCACTCGGTAAGTTAACCTTGCTAATAGTAAATGAAGTGGAAGCGCAGCAACTAACCGACCTAAGTGATATTGAAGCGATCAAACGTGCACTCAAATCAAATTACCCGAGAACCAAAATCCTATTAACCTTAGGCAAAGCTGGCGTTTGGTTTTTAGAGGGTGATACCGAAGCGTTTTGTCCCGCATTTAACGTCAAAGCAATTGATACGACGGCAGCCGGCGATACATTTATTGGCTTTTTCTTAGCCGCTCATCAGTCAGATTTCACCATTGCCGATGCATTAAAATACGCATGTGCCGCATCCGCATTAGCGGTAATGAAAGCGGGCGCAGCGCCTTCAATACCAAGTGTTGAAGAAGTCACCACATTTTTGGAAGCGCAATAGTGCTGTTTTTTTGCTAATTAAATTATACACAGAATAATGAAAAGAGCCTATTTGCGTAGAGCAAATATGCATAAAATGAGAATAGAGACAACTATGAAACACAAGATTATATTGGACACAGATCCGGGAATCGACGATGCAATGGCGATATTTTTTGCATTTCAATCGCCCGACATTGAAGTAGTAGGGTTGACCACCGTTTTTGGCAATGTGCCCGCAACAATGGCTGCTAAAAACGCACTCAGCCTTTGTGAACTTGCTGAAGTAGATATTCCTGTATGCAAAGGTGTTGCTATGCCATGGGTTGGTCCGGAATCAAAGTATGCTCATTTTGTGCACGGCGACGATGGCTTTGGTAACATTAATCATCCGGCTCCGGTCGGTAAAATCGACCCTCGAAGTTCTGCTGAATTCATCGTTGAAATGGCACGTAAATACCCTGGTGAAATTACCATTGTCGCTGTTGGTCCTTTGGGTAACTTAGCGCTAGCATTGCGCCTAGAGCCAGACTTACCTAAGTTAGTAAAAGCAGTTAATATTATGGGTGGAGCCGCTTTTGTGCCAGGTAATGTAACCCCCGTAGCTGAAGCCAATATTTGGAATGATGCGTATGCTGCTGAAATAGTATTAGGTGCTGACTGGACACTGAACATGTTTGGCTTGGACGTTACCTATGATCTTCCGTTTGCACCAAACTTTACCCATATTTTGGCGCAGAAAAATCCTATACTAGGCGGTTTCGTAGAAAAAGCGGCCAAGTTCTATATGGACTTTTATTCTGCAGGTAAGGAAACTAGGCAGTGCTATTTTCACGATGCGTTTCCACTTGCTTACATTGTTGACCCTACGTTGTTCGAGATGACCGAGGGTAATATCCGAGTCTCTACTGACAAGTTAAATCAAGGACAAACAAGCTTCGCACCGCATGGATCTACTATGAGCCCAGACTGGTTAGAAGCGGCTAGCATTAATGTTGCCACTGCAGTTGACCACCCTCGACTAACTGAGTTATTTGTTAACCGATACGCTTTGTAAAGGACGGGGTTAATTTTGGCTTTTGAAACAAGACAGAGCTTGCGCAAGGCGTTTCGCAATAAACGCCTTTCTCTGTCGAACGAGGAGCAAACAAAAGCAGCTCTGGGACTAGTTCAACAATACCAGCAAAACACGTTATTCCAAGGAGCTCAAAACGTCGCTTTATATTTATCATTCAATGGTGAAATTGATACCCAACCCCTAATTGAGTACTTATGGTTGCTAAAACGCAACGTCTTTGTCCCTATTTTACATCCTTTTTGCAAAGGGCATTTGTTGTTTCAAGAATTCAGTCAACACACAAAAATGGGTAAAAATCGCTTTGGTATTTCAGAGCCTACTCTAGATGTTCAACGAGTTTGTCCTTTGCAAAATCTAAACGTGATATGCACTCCCCTAGTTGCTTTTGATTTGCAGGGAAATAGACTTGGAATGGGCGGTGGATTTTACGACAGGACTTTAGCTTGCTTAAAAAACAAGGAGAGCAAGCCACTACAGGCCCTCGTCGGACTCGCACACGAGATGCAGTTAACCAATGCCTTACCGACTGAAACTTGGGATATTGGACTGCCCTACGTACTCACATCAAACAAACTCTATTGTTTTTAGTAAACCCTTTGTATTCGAGCGTATTTAAGACTAAATTTGATATATCAAAGTCAGTTTTTTTATCTCCTCAACTGATAATAATTGTAATTACACATAAGGATAATGAAAATGGACCAAAATCAGAAGAAAAAGGCAGCTGCTGAAGCTGCACTCGAATTCGTTAAATCCGGCACTATTGTTGGAGTGGGAACCGGCTCTACGGTTAATTTTTTTATTGATGCGCTGGCGAGTAAAAAGAATGATATCGCTGGGGCAGTCTCAAGCTCTGATGCCTCTACACAAAGATTAAAAAAACTCGGTATCGACGTGTTTGATTTAAATTCTGTGGACGACCTCGATATCTATGTCGACGGTGCTGATGAAATTACTGAGCATAAGCACATGATTAAAGGGGGTGGTGCGGCATTAACAAGAGAAAAGATTGTTGCTGCTGTTGCTAAAACCTTCATCTGCATTATTGACGATACCAAACATGTTCCTATTTTGGGGCATTTCCCACTGCCCGTGGAAGTTATTCCAATGGCACGCTCTTATGTAGCTCGTGAAATTGTTAAATTGGGTGGTGATCCTGCTTATCGTCAAGGTGTTGTAACCGATAATGGTAATATCATTATTGACGTTTACAACTTAGAAATTTTAAACCCTGTTGAGTTAGAAAATAAGCTGAATAATATCGTTGGTGTCGTCACCAATGGCTTGTTTGCTGATCGCGGTGCAGATATTGTACTTACCGGCACAGAACAAGGTGTTGTAAAGAGTTAATAATGCGCCAATTAAAACTGGGCAGTGTGGGTTTAATTTGTTATATTGGTGACTCCTAGCCAACAGACGTCTAGATGTCTGAATGTATCTATATTATGTGTTAAGGTTTTTGCTCCATGACTAAAGTGTCGCTACCAAAAGAAAAAATTAAAATCCTACTACTTGAAGGTTTACATCCTAGTACCCTCGAAACGTTGCAAGCCAATGGTTACACCAATATCGAAACCTTAAAAACGTCATTGCCTGAAGCTGAATTAATTAAGAAAATCAAAAATGTTCACTTTATTGGCATTCGTTCAAGAACACAGCTGAACGAAAAAGTCATTGCGGCTGCTAAAAAGCTCGTTGCCGTTGGTTGTTTTTGTATCGGTACCAATCAAGTTGATTTGAAAGCAACATTAATACGCGGTATTCCTGTTTTTAATGCCCCGTTTTCAAACACACGTTCAGTCGCTGAATTAGTATTGGGCCAAATTATTATCTTGTTAAGAGGCATTCCATCCAAAAACGCGAAAGCGCATCGAGGCCAATGGGATAAGTCAGCAATAGGCTCATATGAAGCACGCGGCAAAACATTAGGCATTATCGGTTATGGTCACATTGGTACGCAATTAAGTATTTTGGCTGAGCATTTAGGTATGCGAGTTCAATTTTATGACATTGAAGATAAATTAGTATTAGGTAATTCAATCCAATTAAAATCGTTGAAACAGTTACTCAATACATCTGATGTTGTTTCGTTGCACGTGCCCGAAACAATTCACACTCAAAATATGATCGGCGAAAAAGAACTGGCACAAATGAAACAAGGCTCTGTTCTTATCAACGCATCACGTGGTTCCGTAATCGATATTGACGCATTGGTCGACGCACTTGAGTCGGGAAAGCTTAATGGCGCTGCTATTGATGTGTTCCCAATTGAACCTGCATCCAATACAGAAGAATTTGAGTCTCCGTTGCGTGCTTTTGACAATGTAATTTTGACTCCTCATGTGGGTGGAAGCACACAAGAAGCGCAAGAAAACATTGGGATTGAAGTAGCCGGTAAATTAGCTAAGTATAGCGACAATGGATCAACCCTATCAGCGGTGAACTTCCCCGAGGTGTCACTTCCATCGCACACTAATCGTTCTCGTTTATTGCACATACACTTGAACCGTCCTGGTGTGCTTAGACAAATTAACCAAGCTTTTGCAGACCAAAATATCAACATTGCCGCACAGTATTTACAAACCATCGAAGAAATTGGTTATGTAGTCGTTGATGTTGAAGCAGACAGAGCTTACGATGCATTGGCTCAATTGGAAGCAATTGAAGGGACTATAAAAACTCGCTTATTACATTAGCGTTTTGGTTAAGGCAAAAGCAATGTTGTTGCCTACAAAAACAGAATGACGACTATAAAGCTAGCCAGCCTTTGAGAATTTCAATAGCTGGCTTTTTATTTTTTACTCGTTGTTAGCGTCTTTTTACTGCTCTTTTTAACACTCTTTCTACGCTCTTTTTATCATTCACCTAATCTTGTTTAGCAGCTTTTTTTCTAATCTGCTTTAAATAATCAATGAGCCATCTACTTAACTTTACCCAGAGTTGGCATTCCGACAAAGCCGTTATTGGAATAACTATTCTGAATGGCCCTTCAGAGCGATAACCCGCGTACACTTTAGTATTCATTTAATTAACTAAGGCGGCGAGCTATCGGTGACTGGGGGGACAAAATAAGAAATCCATGCCCCCGTGTTGAGAGGGTACTCCATGGGATTACATAAACTAGTTGTGTAGCCATCATCTATACTGAATACTTCGTTCCAACTATAGGTATTGTATAGGTCTTTACAATTCACCGAGTTCGTATTCTGGGCAATAGTATGGGTACTGTTTATGAAAAAAAAACTGATTGTCATAATGGCCTTTAAAAAGATCCGATAAAGACTATGAAAATTGGTTCGCTCTGTCATAAATGCCTCCAAGGCTCGAGTAGTTTAATTTTTTTAAATTTAGGCTACGCGCTTTGAATACAAAGAGCAACACCAAGGCCTTTGAGCGATAATACTATCTATTTTCTGCAAGTCCATCGATATTATAGATAGTATAACCCTACCTGCCACTTACGCCTTTTGCCACTTTAATAACACGCGTAGAAATTGACGTTGTAAAGCGATGCACACCGGGCAAGCCACTAAGGTCTTCTCGCAACAGACTATCTAATTCGGTGATATTGCCAGCTAAGATCTCCATAATATAGTCAAATTCTCCGGTAATGGCCTGACACCAATGAATACTGCGGTGTTTATTAACTGCTTGTTCGAACGCTTTGTAATTAGTAAATTCAACGATGACTTGCACTATAGCGCGAACTTCAAGTCCTAGTTTCTCTGGGTTAATACGCGCACCATAACCTTCAATTACGCCGGCACTTTGTAAGCGATTAACGCGGTTCCAGCAAGGTGTTTTGCTTAACCCGACCTTTTCACCTAATAATGAAAAAGACTGTCTTCCATCGTCTTCAAGCAAACGAATAATGTGCAAATCTAAATTATCAAGAACGATATCTTTCATTTTGAAACCCTTTTAGCAAATACGTTCTGCATATTCTAGTTTTAATGAAACATAAAGAACAATGTTTTTTACAATAACGAATACCATAAAGGTATAGAATATAAATTGTGAGTGCATAATGTTTCGCGAGAAATACATCAAAGAATTAAACAATCCGCAAATGCTCGACTATGGCGTTTACTTGCAGTGCGATAAGTTGTTGTCCTGTCAAAAACCCTTATCTGAACTTTCTACCCATGATGAGTTGCAATTTCAACTGGTGCATCAAATAGAAGAACTGTGGATGAAGCAAATTATTTTCACCTTAATTGATGTAATGGAAAAAATTGAATTAAGTCAATCCATACCTCTCCTTTCGCAAATGAGACGGGTACATATGGTTCAGCGTCTGATGATCCAACAATTGGATTTATTGGAAACCATGTCACCCAAAGAATACCAGCAGATAAGATTACAGTTAGGTAATGGTAGTGGTCAAGAATCTCCCGGATTTGTTACATTACTAAAAATGCCAAAGGACATTTGGCAACTGTTTGAAAAACACTATTTGCATGACCGAAAGCAAACCGTTCAAGACATTTATGATAAACAATTCAGTCACTGTGATGCATATGCTGTGGCGGAGGCACTAATTGAATTTGACGAATTAATGCAAAAATTCAGATGGAATCACATGTTCTTAATTCGCCGCTCAATTGGCATTAATTCAAACTCACTCAAAGGTCGTCCTGTAGAAATACTGCAAAACGGCGCACGTCAGCAATTCTTCCCAGAACTTTGGGATGTTCGCAGTCAAATGAGTGATATATGGGGCCAAGAGTATGGCAAAGTGCGTGATTCAATTAGCAAGAAAAAATAAAAAAGGGCCGAATCAATTCTATTGATACGGAGCTCTTAGCGATGTTAAACCTAAGCTTTCATAACGACAGCTTAGGTTACTATTACGTTGGGTGTTTAGAAGAACGTGTAAACCAAGTTAACTGAAGTTTCAGTATCTAGGTTGTCACGATCACCGGTTACATCAGAGTTGTGGTCAAATTTAAGTGCAACTTTCATTGACAAACCACCTGCAATTTTGGCACTCACAGCACTTTCTGCGCGAGATTTAGTGTTATTTGAACCCACTTCTGTTGAAAAAGATTGAGTAAATTTTGCAGTTTCTGAAAGACTATATGCGTAAGCAAAAGCACCACGAACTACCACACCATTTTCTGATTCGGTTGTCAGATTGCCATCGACATCAGTAACAAAACGATCAGCGAATGAATAACCCGGACCGATACTGTATTCAAAGCTACTTGTGTCATCCTTCCAAAGTTTTTGGTTCCAACCAACAGCAAGTGTTGATTGAAAATCAAATTCACTAAAGCGGTCATCTTCATATGAAGCAAAGCCGAATAAACGGTGATCAGGATTTTCTAACTTATAGTTAGCCTGCGCGGAGGCAAATTTCTTATCCGCTGAAGTGGTTTCAACTCCATCCACCGTATCTTTCTTATACAGCGCTTTGAATGTAAATTCATTGCTCCACGTCTCAAGCTCTTGTTTGGCGTTTAACGCAGCATTAGCGGAAGTGGTTTCAGTATTACCCGAAGTGAAGATGAAGCCAAGCTCACCATCCATTGTAAATGTATCGTCTTGTGCCTGTAAACCCGACGCAAAAAGACCTAGGGCAGCAATTGCCGAAATAGTTGAAAATTTCATAAGTTTTCCCATATTATATATTTAAGATGGTTAGAAACAGCGAATAGCATAACCATCAAGAAACGCGCGCAATATGGTATCTTTTTTTTTAAGTTTGGCAAGTTAAAAAAACTGATAAACCAATGAAACAGTGGTTTCTGTACTTAAATCGTCGTTGCTTTGTAGCGTACCGTCATTGTACATCATCACAAACGACAGCTTCATTGCGAGGGATTGAATAATACTGGCTGTTAGCGTTGTTTCAGAGCGTGAGCGATTTGTTTCTTGCCCTGCTTCAGTGCTCACAAATTGTCTGAACCTTGCTGAGTCGCTCAAAGACAAGCGATAATCAAGTGATGCTCGCACGATCATTTCGTTAAAAACACCATACGATTTTTGCGCATCCTCATCTATAAGTTCTCGTTGCGCATAAGCATAGCCGGGGCCGATACTGTATCTGAATTGGCTTTCTTTATTTTTCCACGCATGTGAGCTCCACCCGGCAGCAATAGCGCTTTGGTAACGAAAACCATTGAATTTATCGTGGTCATATTCTGCATAAATAAACAAACGATTGTTTTTTGAAGGTAACTTATAATCTAGCTGTGCACTAATTAAAAATCGTTGTGCGGTGACAATGGTTTCGTTATCCGTTTTGTTTTGCTTGTAAACGATTTCGCTATGATAATTATTACTCCATCGGCGCATTTCATGCTCGGATGTAAGCGCAGCCTTGAACGTGGTTGTATTGGTATTGCCACTTGCGGCTAACATACCAAATTCACCACTTAGTGATATACCTTCTGATTTTTGTTTTAATTTTTTTTCTTTAAGATAGAGTTTTTTTAAGATGTCATTAGACGCATTTACCTGAAATGGCAAAATGAGTATCACACAAAAAAGCCCTATAGAGGCCGTTAGTTTAAATATAGGCATGTTGTTGGTATAGCTATTTACAGTTTATGAGCTTATTAACTTCGCTATTTTAGACGTTTCTAAACGCGAATAGCCAACGATCATATCATAATCTTCATTACTCAAGCCAACAGTCTCTAGCGCTTGGAGGTTAATTTGTGGAAGATTTTCGACCTCAACATCTTTGTCCTGACATTCATAAATCGCCATTGCTACATAAATAATGCTTTCATCCAAATTCATTTCTTCATTTGGCGGATGCTTCAACGCTTTAAGCGGCATCACTAATGACTGTGGCAATTTCCACTCTTCAATAATGAGTCCACTGCATTCTGGAAAAGTAAATCTAAAGTGTTTCATTTGTTTTACCAGTGGTGAAGTAATATCTGCATCATTCTGAAACTTTGTGTAGGCGTCGGTGTGCTTACTGGCAACAATCAGTTCGCTTAAACCTTGGAGAATACCCAACACAAAAAAGCGCTCGCTACCACGTGACTGTTTTTGTTGAGCGATACTTTTTGCAATCACTCCACACATCACTGCTTTTTGCCAGTATTGTGCAAAATTGATAACCGGTGAATTAAAGGTTTTAAACGCTAGGTTGGCCGTTTCTGCAATAGAAATATTGTAAGCTGCTTCACCACCAATGACATTGAGTGCTTTTGACACAGTCTCAATTTGGCTGGGAAATCTGAACAATGCGCTATTTGCCAATTTCAGAATTTTCGCACTTAAAGAAGGATCGACAGAAATTAATTGTGCAATGTCCGTTAAGTCTTTTCTTGGGTCATCGAGAGCTACCCGGAGGTTCACGCAGGTATCTGGAAGCGTAAATGACTTTGACGCAAATTTAACAATAGGCTTAATTGGCATAGTTCCGATCTTAGTATGAGGCGATGTAAAGAGTATACTAAATACAATTTTTTTAGGGTGGTAATGATAATACCTTGTATAAGTAATCTATACCTTAAACCGCTAGCTTTAATCTAAGTCGATTATATGCATAGTATTTATCACCAAAAAGTTAGTAAATTAAAATAGGTCTTGTTGCTCACTAGGCTCATTTTGTGGTGTTGAATCCTTTTTTTTACGCAACCATGCCTGTTTGCGCCTGCTACATGCTTTAACAACTATTCGTTTAGTTTGGTCATCTATTCTTAACCAGTGCAGTCGCTCTTCTCTGCTTCTAAAGCATCCTTTGCAATACCCTCGCGGCCCAGATTGGCAAACACCAATACATGGGCTCGGGATAGCAAAAAACTCGAGTTGTTGCATATCGCTCATAATGACAAAGGTCTCTGATTAATAAAATGCTATATACAATGTGGAATTATTTTTAACACATAACTCACCTATCTGTGAACAAAATAACAGCGTTAAACTTTGTTTTATGCAGATTAACGTTAACATCATACGACTTCTAGGGCGAAAAAGAGCTGTTTTTCCAAAGCAAAAAAAAGCCGATACTGCAAAAGTACCGGCTTTGTGTTGGTTAACCAAAAAGCGAAATTATTTTTTCTTTGCTTTTGGGTTAGGCATATCAGTGATGCTGCCTTCGAATAGTTCAGCTGCAAGGCCGATTGATTCATTCAATGTTGGGTGGGCATGGATTGTTAATGCGACGTCTTCGGCATCAGCACCCATTTCAATTGCTAAACCGATTTCACCGAGCATTTCACCAGCGTTAGTGCCAACGATAGCGCCACCGATAACACGACCGGTGTCTTTTTCAAAAATCATTTTAGTCAAACCATCAGTTGCAGCACAAGCAATTGCGCGGCCCGAGGCGGCCCATGGAAATGTAGCTACTTCGTAGTTAAGACCTTGTTCTATAGCTTCTTTTTCAGTTACACCAACCCAAGCCACTTCTGGCTCAGTATAGGCAACCGACGGAATACATTTAGGATCGAAGTAATGCTTCTTACCGGCAATGACCTCAGCCGCAACATGGCCTTCGTGCGCTGCTTTGTGAGCAAGCATAGGCTGACCAACAAGGTCACCGATAGCAAAGATGTTTGCTACGTTTGTGCGCATTTGCTTGTCAACGTCGATAAAACCACGATCAGTTACCGTTACGCCTGCTTTTTCTGCAGCAACAAGTGACCCATTTGGTTTACGACCAACAGCAACAAGCACTCTGTCGTAACGCACAGGCTCAGCTGGTGCTTGTTTTCCTTCAAACGTTACATACAAGCCATCGTCTTTTGCTTCAATACCAGTTACTTTAGTTTCAAGCATGGTGTTGAATTTGTTTTTGATGGTTTTCATGTACATTTTAACAATGTCTTTGTCAGCCGCAGGCATAAGTTGATCAAGGAACTCAACAACATCAATTTTTGAGCCTAAGGCGTGATAAACAGTACCCATTTCAAGACCGATAATACCGCCACCCAACACAAGCATTTTGCCCGGGATGTCGCGCATTTCTAATGCACCCGTTGAATCCATTACACGGTCATCTTTTGGAATGAACGGCAAGCTTACTGGCTCAGAACCTGCAGCAATAATTGCGTTATCAAAAGTGATGGTCGTTTTACCGTCTTTACCTTCAACTTCGATAGTGTTTGCACCGGTAAATTTACCGTAACCTTGCACATGTTTAACTTTGCGCATTTTTGACATGCCAGCAAGGCCTTTAGTCAATTGTTCTACGACACTGTCTTTCCAACCGCGAATTTTGTCCAAGTCGAAGGTTGGTTCACCGAAAGTGACGCCATGCGCTGATAAATGCTTGGCTTCTTGAATTACTTTAGCTACGTGCAATAGTGCTTTCGAAGGGATACAACCTACATTTAAGCAAACGCCACCAAGTGTCTCGCGAGCGTCTATTATCACTGTATCTATGCCTAAATCGGCTGCTCTGAATGCTGCAGAATATCCACCAGGACCTGCGCCTAGTACGACCAACTGAGTTTTAATCTCGCTCATTATGACCTCAAAATTATATGATTAGATGCTTGCTTTGCGCGGATCTTACCGATTCACACGCCAACCTGCAAAACTTTTTGTTCCAAGGCACTTTTCTAGCTCTGGAACGCATTATCCAAGGGCAATTACCCTTGGAGGATTTGGTTTTATAATAAAATACGTCTTAAGTCAGACAACGCACCACTCACATGGACCGTAAAGCGAGCAGCTAGTGCTCCGTCAATGACACGGTGATCGTAGGACAACGACAATGGCAACATTAAACGAGGCTCAAAGTCTTTACCATTCCACTTTGGTTTTATCTCTGACTTAGAAACCCCCAAAATAGCAACATCTGGAGCATTGACGATTGGCGTAAATGCCGTGCCGCCTATACCGCCTAAGCTAGAAATGGTGAAACAACTGCCCTGCATGTCGGCTGACTTTAACTTACCATCTCTTGCTTTGGCACTGATCTCCATTAGCTCTCTGGAAATTTCCATAATGCCTTTTTTATCAACATCGCGCACAACTGGAACCATAAGGCCTCCGGGAGTGTCCACCGCAATACCAATATGATAATACTTTTTCATGATCAACGATTCACCAGACTCAGACAGACTGCTGTTAAATGCTGGGTATTCCTTCAATGCATCGGCTACTGCTTTCATCATAAAGACGAGGGGCGTAATTTTTACCCCAAGTTTGCGCTTTTCAGCAATAGCATTTTGTTCCTTACGGAACGTTTCTAAGTCAGTAATATCAGCTTCATCAAATTGTGTAACGTGTGGAATAGTTACCCAATTTCTGTGTAGGTTTGGACCAGACAGCTTTTGGATCCGAGTTAATGGAACTTCTTCAATCTCACCAAACTTAGCAAAGTCAACTTTCGGCTGAGCTAATACTTGTAAACCACCGCCTGTATTTCCACTTCCTGCAGAACTACCTGGGTTCATTTTCGGACGCGATAATTCATACTTAATAAATGACTGAACGTCCTCTTTTTGAACCCGACTTTTACGCGCTGTACCTTGAACCTGAGTGAGGTCAACGCCAAACTCGCGGGCCAATCGGCGTACCGACGGAGACGCGTGTACTTTGCCCGTATTAACGTTGTCACCTGCTGACGGATGATACGGCACAGGCGGCGCTTTCGGTGCTGGTGCTGGCTCACTTGATACTGAGTCTGTTGATGACGACGGAGCCGTAACATTAGTCTCTGCGGCAGTTGTGTCAGAAGTGCTGTGAGCTGATGCCGTACCTGCAACTTCCAAGGTTAATACTAGTGAACCTTTAGATACTTTATCGCCTACTTTGACCGCTAAACTAACAACTTTACCAGCTTCTGGTGCAGGCACATCCATTGTCGCTTTATCAGTTTCAAGTGTGATCAAACCATCTTCTAGCTCAACGGTATCACCTACCGCAACTAATAATTCGATAATATCAACTGCAGTCGCATCGCCTATGTCAGGCACAGTAACTTCGATTATTTTGCTGGCGCTCGCAGCCGCTGGACTTTTTGTCGGCTCGTCGGATTCAACTGCTGCGGGCACTTCGGCTTTTGCAGCTTCAGCTTGGCTAGCGGTTGGTGCTGGCACTTCAGGCTCTAACACAGCAGCGCCCGATTCCATTTGACCTAAAACATCGCCTTGCTTAATTTTATCACCCACTTTTACCTTGAGTGATTTTATAATGCCTGCGTCAGTGCATGGAATATCCATACTCGCCTTGTCACTTTCAACCGTTACGATTGATGTTTCTGCATCTACCGCTTCGCCAACAGCGACACAAAGCTCGATAACCTCAACTTCTTCACCGCCAACATCAGGAACAATAATGTCTACTAAATTTGCCATGTCAATTCTCCCTAATTAAGCGTAAAGCGGGTTAATTTTATCTGGGTCGATACCCAAGTCTTTAATCACTTTTGCGAGTGTTTTCTTATCCAAATCACCAGCTTTATAAAGCTCATAGAGTGCTGCGAATGCAACGTTATTTGCATCTACCTCAAAGTGTTTACGCAAATTTTCACGGCTGTCTGAACGGCCAAAACCGTCAGTTCCTAGCACGCGATACGAACCAGGTACAAATGCTCTCGCTTGTTCGCCGTAAGCTTTGATGTAATCAGTAGCAGCGACAGTTGGACCGCTGTTACCATCAGACAACACCTCGGTAATGTAAGGCACACGTGCTTTCTTTTCGAGATTTCGCATATTCCAACGTTCACAATCGATACCATCACGAGTTAATTCATTAAAAGAAGTCACACTGTATACTTCTGATTCAACACCGTACTTTTCAGCCAATAATGCCGCGGCTTTGCGAACTTCGACTAATATTGTACCCGAGCCTAACAGCTTCACTTTTAATTTTGCTTTCTTGTCACCAACCGTGTCTATTTTGTAGATACCTTTGATGATGCCTTCTTCACAGCCTTTCGGCATTTCAGGCTGAACATAATTTTCGTTCATTACAGTCATGTAGTAGAACACGTTTTCTTGTTCTTCTAACATTCTGCGACAACCGTCTTGAGTTATCACTGCCACTTCGTAGCCATAGGTTGGATCGTAGCTAACACAGTTAGGAATTAAACCCGCCTGCACATGTGAATGCCCGTCCTGATGCTGCAGACCTTCGCCATTGAGCGTTGTTCTACCCGCCGTACCACCAACTAAGAACCCACGACATTGGCTATCGCCCGCGGCCCATGCCATATCGCCCACACGCTGGAAGCCAAACATAGAGTAGTAAATGTAAACCGGTAACATAGGCAAGTCGTTAGTAGAATAAGAAGTACCTGCGGCAACGAAAGACGACATTGCGCCTAACTCGTTAATGCCTTCTTGTAACACTTGACCCTTTTTATCTTCACGATAATAAGCCACTTGGTCTTTGTCTTGTGGGATGTATTTCTGCCCCGTGTTTGAATAAATACCCACTTGACGGAACAAGCCTTCCATACCAAAAGTACGCGCTTCATCCGGAATAATTGGCACTACGTTTTTACCCATCTGCTTGTCTTTCAACAAGACAGTTAGCACACGAACAAAGGTCATTGTCGTAGAAACCTCACGTTCACCTGACCCTTTAGTAATGGCTTCAAAGGCTTTTAATGGTGGGGCTGGCAAGTCATGGCTACTCTTGGCCAAGCGCACTGGCATGTAGCCATGCAACGCTTCACGTTTTTCGCGTAAATATTTCATTTCCGGGCTATCTTCATCAAACTTATAGTATGGCAAATCAGCTATATCTTCGTTTGACACCGGAATATTGAAGCGGTCGCGATAGTGCTTAACGCTGTCAATATCCATTTTCTTGACGTTGTGGGCAATGTTTTTACCTTCGCCCGCTGCACCCATGCCATAGCCTTTAACGGTTTTAGCGAGAATAACTTGTGGACGACCAACCGTTTCAGTTGCACGTTTATATGCAGCATAAACCTTAACCGGATCGTGCCCGCCTCGGTTCAAGCGCCAAATGTCATCATCTGACATATTCGCAACCATATCTTTTAACTCAGGGTATTTACCAAAGAAGTTTTCGCGCGTATATGCACCACCCTTGGCTTTATAGTTCTGATATTCGCCATCAACGGTTTCGTTCATAACATCAAGTAACTTACCTGACGTGTCACGAGCTAATAGTGAATCCCAGTAGCGACCCCAAATAACTTTAAATACTTCCCAACCTGCACCGCGGAAAGTACCTTCAAGTTCTTGAATGATTTTACCATTGCCACGAACCGGACCATCCAAACGCTGCAAGTTACAGTTAATTACGAATGTCAGGTTATCCAGACCTTCGCGAGCAGCTAGGCCGATAGCACCCAATGATTCAGGTTCATCAACTTCACCGTCACCCATAAAACACCAAACACGTTGCGCAGAACAATCTTTCAAACCGCGGTTAGTTAGATACTTCAAAAAGCGCGCTAAATAGATAGCTTGCATTGGCCCTAAGCCCATTGAAACGGTTGGGAACTGCCAAAAATCAGGCATTAACTTCGGATGTGGGTATGAAGATAAACCTTCACCGCCAACTTCTTGTCTGAACATATCTAACTGGTCTGCAGACAAACGACCTTCAATAAAGGCACGAGAATAAATACCCGGCGATACGTGACCTTGTACAAACAGGTAATCACCACCGTCTTTATCATTAGGGGCACGGAAAAAATGGTTAAAACCGACATCATAAAGCATTGCTGCAGAAGCAAAGCTTGAAATATGCCCACCTAACTCCAAGTCTTTTTTAGACCCTCGAAGCACCATCATCATTGCATTCCAACGAATGGCATTGCGAATTTTAGCTTCGATCGTTTGGTCACCAGGCATGGTAGGCTCTTGACCGGCAGGAATAGTATTGATGTAAGCAGTGGTTGCTTCGTAAGGCAAGTAAGCACCGCTACGTCTTGCTTTTTCAATTAACGACTCAAGTAAAAAATGAGCACGGTCAATACCCTCTTCAGCTAAAACCGCTTCAAGTGCGTCTAACCATTCTTTTGTTTCTGTTGGATCCACATCTGGATGCATCATATCGGTCATGGTGCTTTCCTATATTATGTTTTAACGATGAACAAGGCCAAATAAAGCCGCGCTCTGTTTGCTTAAAGTAAGACAGACTTTCAAGAGGCTGTCTTTCCATTTTCTTTTACTTCAATTCGTCGCATCGCGCGCTGTAATTTAACGTCGCGTTTGTTTATGTTTAATAATGTACGCTCAACAAAACCCAAGTGCTCGTTGCTTGCTTTGCGAGCAGCCTCCGGGTCTTGTGAGCTAATGGCTTGGACGATGGCATGGCGTTGTTTGCGTATTTGAACTTCAACATTTGCGCCATCACGCAGCATTTCTAAATTTCGTTTGATATTGTCAACTAACATACCTTGCATACTGCGCATTACATGCAACAACACCATATTGTGAGATGCTTTTGCCATGGTCAGGTAAAACTCAACTAGCGCTTGCGCTTCTTGTTCAACATCGGTTTTCACTTGACCTTGCGCACTAAAGTCTTGCTTGGCGTTTTTGGCAGCAGCGTTTGTGGCAGCAGCGTTTTTCATTTGTGCTTCTGAATTAGGCAAACTGGGGAGGCCATTTAACGCGTTATTTAATGCTAGATAGTCTTCTGGCTGGCCGCGTAACGCAGCGTAATAGGCGGCCATGCCTTCAAGTGCGTGCCTAAACTCGAGTAAATCAAATTGGGTTTCTGGACGAGATGCAACCAGTGCAAGTAACGGATCGGTCATTTTTGCGCTTAGATTTTGGGTAATAAATGTGCCGCCGCCCTGCTTGCGTTCAATCAAGCCTTTCGCTTGTAAATTTTGGATAGCTTCACGCAAAGAAGGACGTGACACTTGGAATTTTTCTGCTAGCAAACGTTCAGGTAATAGCTTTTCACCAGCAACTAGCGTACCGTCCAAAATCATGGACTCAAGACGCTCGGTGATCACGTCAGACAGTTTTTGGTGCTTAATACTTGCGTGCACTTTTATGTCCCTCTTATATACCTTGTTGCTAACACGAATGTGTTGCTCGTTTATTGCTCAGCTTGTTAATAAAAACGTTGTTACTTTTTGCTAACTCAAATAAATGGTAATACCAATTAACCAAACTAGTGTAAGCAACTTTTATTCATTCGACAAGTCCTGTCTAGGACAAGCCACTAAAGAGTGGTCTAAATGACTAAGCGTTTTGTGACTATTTTGAGGTTTTACGTGATTAAATGCAATAACAAAACCGCTACAGCCTTTTAAAAACAATGCATATCGCTTTGAAAAGAATAATTTACAGCGTATTCAAAAAAGATTTAAGCAACTGCTCCGACCATAGTCAGTATTGACACACAGACGAGCATAAAGAGTATATTTCGTTTTACTAAGCGCACTAGAATACAAGGTTCGTCAATGCAGTTTTTTTGATCTGCTTCCACTTCTTCGGCGGCAATAGCAACATTGGTTAATACTGTTTTAGCACTTGACGTAGTATCAACTAACGCCGGCAACCAAAACGTTAGCGCTCGTGAGAAATGACCAACAACCATAAAACCAACTGCAGTTAAGCGCACTGGCACCCAATCAATCACATGCATAACTTGGTCAATAACGAGTTCAGCATTTTCTTTATTGCATTCCCCCATAACCTCTTCATCAACCTCTTCTGGATTACTGTCGCAATCGCTCATTTTATGTGTGAACAGTTGCAATTCCTTAGCAATCGAGTAAATAATCACGCCGGGCACACCAAGTAGAACAAAAGCAATAATGACCGCCGCATATTGGCGATAATTAATAAAAACTAATTGTTGGCCTACCTTGTCTAAATCACCCCCTTCATTACCGAGTGAAATACTGTGCAGCGAGCAAGCTTGAAAATCTTGGCGAACCGCAGCTTGTAAATAATGCTTATAATTTTTACGAGTAATCGGGCAACCCAAACAAATCCAGAGCACCGCTAGCTGCAGTGTAAAGGTCACTAAAGCATTATTAAAAACCAGCTCAATCATAAATACAAATAGCGCAGGCACAAGGATGACAATGAGTATAGAAAGCATAGATGCCGAGTCGCTGAACCAATTGCGACCTTGTAAAAATTTAATGTATTTACCCACTAATGCATGAATATGCCACTCGGGTGATTTTGCTGTGATACGTTCCAAAGCCATTACTATTAGCAGTGAGATTAAAGTCATGGTTCTTCCTATGTATAAGAAATTACGTCAAGTATATGAGCGACAACGCAAACTGCAAAGCTATTTCACTGAAAACAAAGTTTGTGTATTAAGACTAAGCCTACTTGAATATCGGTTTCAATGATGCACATAAAGCAGTAAACTTGCATCAATAACGTTACTTACATAAATCCAAAATAAGTTCTCACTATTATGCCACTCATTAATCAATACCAAATAAATATACCTAAACACGTTGAAGACGCATTATTAGAAGATCTTGGCGGGCAAATATCTGTACAAAACGATATTACGGCAATGCTAATTGATGTCGACGCGACTATGTCAGCTAAAATTATTACACGTGAGGATTGTGTTTTATGCGGCTGTGCTTGGGTAGATGAAGTTTTTGCGCAAATTAATAAAGATATAAAGCTTGATTGGCAATATGCAGACGGCGATGTACTCAAGACAAATGACACAATTGTATATATAGAGGGTAATGCAAGAGGAATATTAACAGCTGAACGCTCGGCATTGAATTTTTTACAAACACTCAGCGGCACAGCAACGACCACAGCAAGCTATGTTAAATACCTAGAAAACACCAATACACGGCTACTTGATACCCGCAAAACTCTACCAGGCATGCGTCAAGCACAAAAGTATGCCGTTGCATGCGCCAAAGGAATGAACCATAGAATGGGCTTGTATGATGCTTTTTTAATAAAAGAAAACCACATTAAAGCGTGCGGAAGCATTAAAAATGCAGTGTCCAAGGCAAAATTGATGTTTCCAAATCTACCAATTGAAGTCGAAGTTGAAAATTTACATGAGCTTAACGAAGCTATAAATTCCGCTGTCAACACCATAATGTTGGATAATTTTACGACAGAACTGATCGAAGAAGCAGTCGTTATTAATGCAGGCAGGTGTAAGCTAGAAGTGTCTGGCAATATTACTTTTGACAGATTACAAGAATTGGCCAAAACAGGCGTAGATTATATATCTTCAGGCGCATTGACTAAGCATGTAACAGCGATAGATCTCTCTCTTATTAGTGTTAGTTAGCGTAAATAGACATAGCCATAATCTGCTCCTGGGTATGCCTGGAAGTGTCGAATCAAAGACTTAAGTATGCGCCTACATACTTCACATATACCACTCTCCTCTTATACTTGGTCTCGAGGTTAAGGAGGTAAGCAAATACCGCACTTACCTTTTTAACTAAATTCAAATCAAATATTTTAAACGCGTTGACCACGCTCGGAGAGACAAAATGAAAAACTCAGCTCAAAAAGGCTTTACATTAATCGAACTAATGATCGTTGTAGCAATCATCGGTATTCTTGCAGCAATCGCGTTACCTGCTTATCAGGGTTACACGCAAAAAGCGAAATTCACTGAAGTAACTAATGCAACAGCCGCAGCAAAGATGGCTGTTGAAATTTGTGTACAGATGAGCAGTGGTGCTGATTCAGACACTCGTCTTGCAGGTTGTAACGCAGGTGCTAACGGTATTCCAGCGACAATTGCAGCGACAGGTACGCTTGTTGGATTAACAACAGCACTAGGCGTAATCACAGCTGCATCACCTACAACAGGTGGTCTTCCTGCCAATTCTACTTACATACTTACGCCAGTAGTGACTATAGCAACGGGTGCGGTAGCGTGGACTGCAGCATGTACCCCAACTACATTGTGCTAATCAACCTATAGAAATTGAACTTACGCAAAGCCCAGGATTTATCTGGGCTTTTTGTTCTCTGACAATAGAAGAGAGTTAATACCATGGCGAAAGCAGCAGAAACATACACTTGGTCTGGCATGTCGAAAACGGGCAGAGCTGGTAAAGGCGAAATTACTGCAGGTTCCTTGCAAGAAGCAAAAAATTTATTGCGACGTCAGGGTGTCTCTGCAACCAAAGTTAAAAAGCTCGCTAAACCATTGTTTGGTGGAAAAGACAAAGTGGTTGCACAAGACATTGCGGTTTTGTCTCGTCAACTAGCAACGATGCTAGGCGCAGGTGTTACTTTAATCCAAAGCTTAGAAATGATTGGCTCCGGACACTCAAAAATGTCGATGCGCAAGTTATTAGGCGAAATCACCAACGAAGTAAAATCAGGTAACCCATTATCTTCAGCCTTGCGCAAACACCCTCAGCAATTTGATGACCTTTATTGCGACCTTGTTGAGACAGGTGAGCAGTCTGGTGCATTAGAAACTATTTATGATCGTATCGCTCTGTATAAAGAGAAAGCAGAAGCGCTAAAATCGAAAATCAAAAAAGCGATGTTTTACCCAATCGCAGTATTAGTCGTTGCTTTCATTGTTACTACGATACTCTTGATATTTGTAGTACCTCAGTTTGAAGAAATTTTTGCCGGATTTGGTGCAGAATTGCCGGTTTTCACGCAGTTTGTTATTGGCTTGTCTAATGGTATGCAGAACTACGGCCCTTTCATTGCTTTTGGTTTGTTCATTGCTGCAATAATGTTTAAGAAAGCGCATACAAAATCTCTGGCGCTGCGCGATAGTGTAGACAAAAAGACTCTAAAAATTCCCGTTATTGGCGACATACTAAAAAAAGCGGCAGTCGCTCGTTTTACTCGTACTCTGTCCACCACTTTCGCAGCGGGAGTGCCGCTAATTAGTGCGCTGGACTCAGCTGCAGGCGCATCTGGTAACGCTGTATTTCGTAATGGCATTTTATTCGTGAAAAAAGAAGTCGCTGGCGGTTTACAAATGAACGTTGCAATGCGCGCTACTAATATATTTCCGCCCATGGTGACGCAAATGATCGCGATTGGTGAAGAATCAGGCTCTGTTGACAGCATGCTCGAAAAAATAGCGACCATTTATGAAGCCGAAGTTGACGATATGGTTGATGGCCTAACCAGTTTACTTGAGCCTATGATTATGGCCGTGTTAGGTGTTGTTATCGGTGGCTTAATTATAGCTATGTACTTACCTATCTTCGAAATGGGTAATGTGGTGTAAACACAATACAAGTATTTGAAAGCCAGCTTTATGCTGGTTTTTTACTATCTGGCAAGTTGCTTATGCTAGTTTTTTATTATCTGGAAAGTCGCACAGCAAGCATATAATAAAAGTTATCGTTGCAGCACATAAAGGCATATCAGCATTAGTAACTGCTCGAAGAAATACACAATGTTTCGATGTTTTGTTTTAGGTGTTTAGGTTTAGGTTTAGGTTTAGGTTTAGGTTTAAGTGAAAATAAAAGTTGAACACTTTTATTAAACAAGCCGATAGAATAATATGAAACGTAGAATCAATATCATACTCAAAAAGGTAAAAAGCCAATCTAATGGAAAATATAGCGTTGTTTGAACTATTAGCAGCATCTCCACTCGTATTTGTCATTACTACTTTCTGCATAAGCTTATTGGTTGGCAGTTTTTTAAACGTGGTTATTTATCGATTGCCCATCATGATGGAGAAAGAGTGGCAACGTGATATTGAGCAATTTCAGCATCCTGACCAAGAACTCCTACCGGCTCCTATCTTCAACTTAGTTAAACCTGACTCTACCTGTCCAAATTGCAAACATAAAATTCGCGCTTGGGAAAACATCCCCGTCATTAGCTGGCTAATGTTAGGCCGTAAATGCAGTAGCTGTGCAAATCCGATTTCAGGGCGTTACCCTGCTGTCGAGTTATTAACTGCGATGATGTCTGCTATTGTTGCCTACCAATTAGGTTTCGGTATCACTGGCGCTGCTTTCATATTTGGCACCTGGTTGCTTGTTGCAATGACTTTTATTGACCTAGATAAAATGTTGCTTCCCGATTCACTTACCCTCTTATTACTGTGGACAGGACTTGCACTAAGTTGCTTTGAAAATACAATATCGCCTATCGACTCTATTATTGGCGCTATGCTCGGCTATTTAAGCTTGTGGTCTATCTATTGGGCTTTTAAATTACTTACGGGTAAAGAAGGCATGGGCTACGGCGACTTCAAACTACTCGCCGCTTTAGGTGCTTGGGTAGGTTGGCAGCACTTACCGATTATCATATTACTGTCATCAGTCGTAGGTGCAATTGTTGGTATTACAATGATGTTCGTGAACAAAAAAGACAGTAATTTAGCGATCCCCTTTGGTCCTTACTTAGCTGCAGCAGGTTGGTTAACTATGTTGTATGGCGACTTCATTGCTGACTGGTATTTGTCTACGTTATAAAACATACTGCATCAATAAACCTACTGTACTTAGATGTTTGCGAAGTAAAAAACGGTGAGGGTTAGGTCTAATCTATAGCGAGAATAAAACATGAGCGAATTGGTGATAGGACTCACAGGTGGCATTGCGTCAGGGAAAACGACGGTGAGTGATCAATTTGCTAGTTTCGGTATCGACGTTATTGATGCCGATGTCATTGCCCGAGAAGTTGTGGCTAAAGGCACGCCCGGATTAAAGGCTCTTGTCGATCAATTTGGCAAAGATATTCTGACATCTAACTTAGAGCTCGATAGACAAAAACTGCGCAATATTGTGTTCTCCGACAATGCAAAAAAAGAATGGTTAAACGCCTTGTTACATCCTCTTATTCGCGAACAAATGCGGTTACAAACTAGCAAGGCAAAATCGCCTTATTGTATTTTAAGTGTCCCTTTGCTGGTTGAAAATAAACTCAATAAAATGGTTGACCGCACGCTAGTGGTTGATATTGACCAGGCTACTCAGCTAAAACGAGCGATGACTAGGGACAGCAGTGAGCAAGCCATAATTGAAAGTATAATAGCATCACAAGCCTCTCGTGAAGAACGATTGGCCGCAGCCGACGATGTAATATCGAACAGCAAAGACCGCGATTGGCTTAATGCACAAGTAAAGGATTTACATAAAATCTACCTAAACATTATGAACAAAAACCTGTAAACTGTGTCTAAAGTAAAATGCCAATCATCAGGAGAGCTTAATGCCCGTCGCAGTCTACGAATTTCCGCTTTGCGAAAAAGTGCGAAACTATTTGCGATTAGAACAGCTTTTCAAACAACTGGAGCACACTGCAACTTTCGATAGTGAATATGATAGCTTGCACTTTTTTGATGTTTTTTTCACCCTCCTAGACTTGCTCGAGCGCTTAGATGTGCGTACCGATTTTATTCGGGACATTGATGTACATGAAAAGAATTTAGTGCATTGGTCGAGCCATCCAAACATCGATACTAGCGCCCTCGAAGGTGCTCTCGAGACGTTACATCGTTTATTATCCGAGCTCAAGCGCACTAACAAACTGGGGTCACGTTTAAAAGATGACCGTTTTCTCAGCAGCATTAGACAACGTTTTTCGATCCCAGGAGGAGCAACAAGCTTTGACTTACCACATTTATTTTGTTGGCTCAAACAATATAAAGATGTGCGCAACAAAGACATTGCCTTGTGGGAAAGCCAATTGAAACTAGTGCGCGAGAATATTACGCTACTTATGCAGTACTTGCGTGAGCGCGGACGCTTTGAAGATGTTGTAGCAAATAATGGTTTTTACCAAGGCATAGTCACAGATAAAATTGATCTTATCCGTGTTCGCTGCTCTAACCGTCAAGGGTACTTCCCAGTCTTAAGTGGCAATAAGTATCGCTATGGTATTCGCTTTATGCAACTCGTTGCTGACGAAGGGTCAGCGGGCGGTGTGAAAGATGATATCAAATTTGAAATTGCTTGTTGTTAGCATATCCTCATTAATTCAACCAAATAGCTAAATAAAAATATGAAAGTAAACTGCCCTACCTGTAAAAAAGAAGTTCAATGGTCAACTGAAAATCAGTTTCGACCCTTTTGCACCAAGCGATGTCAATTAATCGATTTAGGCCAATGGGCTAACGAAGAAAATGCAATCCCTTCAGGTGCGAATAAAGATGCTGAAACTTCTTTACCTGATATGAATATTGATATAGAAGATATTGAGGAAATGCTTGCACAGCAAGAACGTGACTTCTTTAATAATTAGTGTGTAAGTTTTGTTTGCTTCCTGTTTTATTCAAATAATATCCTTATTCAACAAAATTCCATTTTCAGCCTAATTATTTATCAAGGTAAACCATTCAATGTCGGCACATAGTGTAATAAAAAAAATCTTAATTACCGCAGGTACACATGGTAATGAAATGTCTGGTATCGAATACGTAAAAAACGTACAAACTAATGAGAAATTACTCGCTCAGTTAGTTGGGCAAACAAGTAATATTGATATTGAATTTGCTTTGGTAAATACACTCGCTATTGAACGACGAGCTCGTTATGTCGAAGAGGATCTGAATCGACAATTTAGCCAAGAGAAGCTTAGCGTGTTGACTGGTGACAATGTAGAGCATCAACTCGCTATCGAGTTTAACTTAGCTTTTGGTCCCAAGTATGAGCCGACTAGAGACCTTGTGATCGACATTCACAATACTACTAGCAATATGGGCCCGACATTAATTATTCTGCAATCTGATGAGTTTCATCAAAAAATGGCACAATATGTCAAAACCAATATGCCAGAAGCGACTATTCTTATTGAAGACCATATTGCTTACAGGCAGCATCCCTATTTATGCACTATTGGCAGGACCGGTATTATGATTGAAGTTGGTCCGCAGCCCCAAGGAGTACTTAGGCCTGCAGCCTATTTACAGACAGAGGAAATGACCAAGCTCATTATTACTTTTTGTGACCTTTGGAACAAGAAAGCACTGGGTAACTTAGAAGTTGTTGATGCTTTTCGCTTAACAGAAGAAGTTTATTTTCCTTTATGTCCAGCCGGAAATAAGTTGGCAATGATACACCCAAACCTACAAAACAATGATTTTACTGTATTAAATAAAGGCGCTCCTACTTTTTTAACTTTCGAAGGAGAAACCCTAGGCTGGGAAGGCGAAGATGAAGTCTTCCCTCACTTTATTGGTGAATCAGCTTATTACCATCTTAACATTGCTTTTGCATTGTCTCGAAAAACGCTTATTTGAGGTTAGCAGAAACTACCTAATATCTTGTGCTGGTGAATCATTCGCACTAAACAATATACTTAGCACGTTGGCTACCTTCGCCTCAATTTTCTCTTTAATAATTGAGAAACCGAAAAGTGCTTTAGTGTAAGTTAACCCTGAAATAGAAGATAAAATCATATCCGCAATATCCTCAGGGGCTTGCGCAGTTTTCAAGTAGTCTTGATCTTGCCCTGTCCTTATCAAGCGGGTGAGTTCTTGTATTGCTGGCACGTAGCATCGGTTGTAATGCTGTTGTGACATTTCTTTATTCGACAATGCCTGACTAATCATCAACTGATCAAAGCGCACAATTTTCGGATCAAAAATAATATTTACTACATTGACACAAAATGATTGCAGCATGTTTTCATACTCTACTCGGTTGTGAACCTCTACTTTAGAGGGCTCATAAATCCTAGCAACTTCTTGTGTCACAACAGCTTCTAACAACTCTTCTTTATTCTCAAAGTATTTATACAATGTCATTTTTGATGTTTTTGCTACTTTAGCCAACATATCAGTAGTGACAGCAGCCACCCCAAATTCAAAAAATAGGCTTCTTGCAGCATCTAATATTCGGCATTTAGCGTCTTTACGGCTCATATTTAGTGCTCTGTTGGTTATATTGCTTACTCTCAAGTAACATAGTTTTACCTTTATTGTTGATGTATTAGGCCTTCCACATAACAGCATTAAATTGATACAAATGAATTTTGTGCACTGACAAATATAAAACCTTATGGTACTGTACTGTACAGTACCATAAGTCTATAGCAATAGGTAATATAGATACCGATGCTAAAAGTTAGATTTATACGTCGCTGCATAATGACCTGATGTAGTGCATAAGTCGACGATACAGACATAATACTTAATACATATTAAATACCTAAAGCATCGGCTTTAGTGAAAGGAAAAATAATGCGTTTTAGAAAAGTCGCCCCGCTTGTAGTTATTACAATTGTTATGTTGAGTGCATGTTCAGGATCCGAAGAGAATATGCAACACAGCGACGCGACTGAAAGTCAGCCTCCTAAAAAGGTCTGGACGACAAAACTAATACCCGCATCCGATGGTGTAAAAAGGCACTTAACTGGCACTATCCAAGCTGCCGACGCTGTGTCGATTTCATTTGAAGTTACCGGCGTTATTGCTAAAATGCATGTTGACTTAGGCCAACCTTTCAACAAAGGCGACGTACTTGCTGAATTAGACACAACGGTATATGCGTTGGCAGTGCAACAAAAAAAGAGTGCTTTAGGTGAAGCGACTGCGGCATTAGTTGACGCTAAGCAAACTTTTGAAAGAAACCAATCGCTTAGACAAAAAAATCTAGTATCACAGGCCGTATTCGATAATGCATTGGCTAATTTTGATATTGCAAAACAACGTGTAAAAGTAGCTGAAAGTTCGTTGGCCTTAGCGCAAGTAAACTTGTCCTATACTATACTCGTCGCACCTTACTCAGGTCGCGTATCAGCGCGTTTTGCTGAACCTTCGCAACAAGTCAATTCAGGTGCGTCGATAATTAGCATTCAAGGGAATGCGAACTTAGAAGTTAACGCAGCGATACCTGAAGGTTTGATCAGTAAGGTGACGCTGTTCGACCAAGTGGATGTCATTGTGCCTTCACTTAGTACTTCAAAAACCTATCCTGCAACCCTCACCGAAATCGGTGCGCAAGCGTCTATTGCAAATGCGTTTCCAGTTACCATCACCCTAAATGACAATCAAACTGGCTTTTATCCAGGTATGTCCGCTGAAATTATTTTATCGGTCAGTAATCCTTTCGCAAGTGACGAATATTTTGAAGTTCCTTTCAGCGCTTTCACCACCGACAAATCAGGCGCCTATCTATACTTCGTCGAAAACCAACAATCTATCCTAGAATCCGCCAATAAGGACACACCTATTAGCATAAACAAGGACACACCTATTAGCATTAAAAGGACAAACCTAGAAGTAAACGCCGTTGCAAAAAAATACTATATTGAGATTGTTGAATTAAAAGCCGAAACCGCGATTATTAAATTCAAGCAGCAGCCCGATGCTGCGCTACTTGCTGAATCGCGAATAGTCAAAACAGGCCTCGATTTTTTAAGACCCGAACAAGCTATTTCAGTGGTTGAAACCGCTACCCAAATATATAACCAATAGAGACACCCAAAATGAACTTATCTGATATTGGTTTAACCTATAACCGTTTAGTCATGACCGTCGTATTCTCGTTAATGCTGTTTGGTGGCATTAGTTATTTTTCATTGCCCGCCCAAGAAGACCCTTCAATAAAGGTTCGGGAGGCTGTTATTACGACTCACTTCCCGGGTATGCCGGCCGAAAAAATTGAACTTCTGATCACCAAAACGGTTGAAGAAGGGGTTCGTAATGTCGATGAGGTTGAGGAAATTCGCTCAATTTCCATGCAAGGCACATCGGTCGTTTATGTCGATTTATATGATCGCTATTACGACCTTGACCAAATTTGGGACAAAGTTCGCAATGAATTAGAGAAAGTAAAAAGCGAATTACCAGAAGGCACGCCAGCCCATTTCATTAATGACAATTTTGGTGATGTTGCAATATTGACTGTTGCTCTGCAGGCCGATGAAGGTATTCTAATGGGGGATATGTTCGATATGGCGCAACACGCTCGCGACATGATATATACGGTAAATGGAACCCAGTCAGTAAGCATTTTAGGAGCACAACAAGAAAATATTGTCATTGAGGTTTCAGACGTCAAAGCCGCGCAATTAGGTGTCTCTCCATCACAATTAATTGATACATTACAGCAACAAAATGTTATTCGCTCCGGCGGCACAATTAACTTAAACGGGAAGAGTTTTAATATTGTTCCTAGCGGCGACTTTACGAGTATTCAATCAATCAAAGAAGTCATTTTTACGCTACCTAATACCAACAACTCAATACGCTTAGAGGATATAGCAAGGGTATACCGGAGCATTCAAACGCCTGAGTCTCAAACCGCTTATTTCAATGGTGAACGCGCAATTGTATTGGCCGTCGCTAAAAATGATCGCTTCAGTGTGACCGAATATACCCCGCGCTTAGAAGAAATGCTGCGCACTTTAGAACAACAAATGCCTGCCGGTATTAGCCTTAACGTTATTACACGACAAGCTGACCAAGTAAATGCTGCCGTTGATGGTGTCTCAGTAAACGTCATTCAAACGCTAGCCATTGTGCTCGGAGTGGTCATCCTCTTCCTTGGTTTTCGTATTGGGCTGATTGTCGGTGCTATAGTGCCTGCGGTTATATTAATTGTGCTCGCGGTGCTTAATTTTAGTGGTATGGCACTCGAACGTATGAGTTTAGCAACCCTGATAATCTCCCTTGGCTTACTGGTCGATAACGGAATTGTTGTTGCCGAGGACTTCAAGAAACGCTTAGAGCACGGTGAAGATCGTCGTCAAATTGTGTCTGAAATAGGACGCACACTAGCTATCCCGTTACTCACCTCCTCAGCCACAACTATGCTCGTGTTCTTGCCTTTAATGTTGGCTGAGAGTAGCTCTGGTGAATACACCCGTTCAGTGTCAATCGTGATCATTTATTCACTTTTCACTTCTTGGTTACTATCCCTCATGGTAACCCCTTATTTGTGTTACTTATTTATTAAAGATGTAAAAGCCGAAAAATCAGGCTTTCAAGCCAAAGTCGCCAACTTCTTTGATCTTATAAATCCTGTCTATAAATCGCTGTTATATTTTGTATTGCAATATCGCGCATTTACGATGGCGTTGACTATGCTACTTTTCCTAGGTGCGGGAATAGCTATGAGTACAGTTCCTGTTAAATTCTTCCCGGATTCAGATCGTGCTCAAGTATTAGCCTATATTGATTTACCCGCTGGCTCTTCAATGCATGAAACAGAAGACGTATTAGAACTCGTATTTGACCTTCTCGACAATAAAGAACGTTACCCACATGTGGATAATTACGCAGCCTATGGCGGGTTTGGCGGCCCAAGATTTGTGTTGTCACTCACTCCTATTACACCAGAATCGAGCAAAGCGTTTGTAATGCTTAACTTAAAGGATCGACAATTCCAAGATGAAACTATGCAGAAGCTTCGTAAGGACTTTGCTAGTGATTTCCCCATGATTAATGCACGTGTCACGAAAATGTTTTTAGGTCCTTCGGATTCAAATAAAATTGATGTACAGGTAATCGGGCCTGACAAAGATTACATTTACAAAACGGCATTAGAAATTCAAGAGGTTTTCCGCAATTTGGAAGGGACTGTTGAAATTAAAAATGACTGGGAAAATAAAATAACTCAGGTAAATGTGCAAATCGATCAAGCTAGAGCAAAACGTGCTGGCGTCACCTCAGCGGATGTAGCGCGATCGTTAGAAACATTTTTCTCAGGCACAGTAGTCTCAGAGTTTAGAGAAGGGGATGATTTGATCCCCATTATTATTCGGGGAAAGGCCGAAGATAGATACGACATCAGCCGCATTTACGGTATCAACGTTTATTCTGCATCAAGAAATGTGAACGTACCTTTAGAACAAGTTGCTGACATTAGCTTTAGCCCGCAATACGCAAGAATTGCCCGCGAAAACTTATTTAGAACAGTTACCATTGAAGCTAAAAATTTAAACATGACAGCCGAGGATATGGTGCCGATCCTCGAGCCTGAGTTTGATAAGATCCGAGCTAAATTACCACCCGCTCACCGCATTGAATTTGACGGTGTGGTAAAAGATTCTAAAGAATCTCAAGCATCTCTTAACGCTAATTTACCACTATGTTTAGCTGTGGTGATGCTAGTACTAGTCGCTCAATTTAATTCGTTGCGTCGCGCCAGTATTGTTATTTTAACCGTTCCCCTTATCTTAATAGGAGCGGTCATTGGTCTGCTGGTTGTACAAGCAAACTTTGGCTTTATGGTCATTTTGGGTTTATATGCATTAGCTGGGATTATTGTGAACAACGCTATTGTTTTGATAGATAGAATAGATATTGAGCGCAAGGTAAATGAAAATCAATACGAGGCCTTAGTGCAAGCATGCCTACGCAGATTGCGCCCTATCGTGATGTCGACAGTGACAACCATACTCGGCTTACTGCCATTAATCATTAGTCAGGATGCTTTATTCTTCGGAATGGCGAGCGCATTGGCGTTTGGATTAGCCATTGGTACATTATTAACACTCGGTGTTGTGCCTGTCCTATACAGTCTATTTTTCAATATCACAAATGATTTTACTTCAAAGTAGCGCCCAGAATAGCGTCTACGATAGCAGCATTAGCATCAGGAAAATCAATATCACGAAGCTCATTTATGTCAGCCCAACGATGAATTTGGCCTTCTTTGCCAAAGGGCTCACCAGTAAACTTATGCACTAGCAAAACCGACAATAGGACGCGTTTTTCGGTATATTCGTGTGCAATTTCTGTCAGTGCAACGGAGGCTATAATACTAATGCCTATTTCTTCTTGAAGTTCCCTGTTGAGAGCCTCCTCAACAGACTCTCCAGTCTCTATTTTGCCACCCGGAAACTCCCACTTACCACCTTGATGTTGATGCTCAGCGCGTTTACATATAAAAAAGGTGTTATCTCGTCGAACAACACCTACTACCACATGAACTTGTTTCATTACTATCGCCTATTTTTGTTCAAAAAAAACAGCCTTCAATGATTAGATTGAAAGGCTGTTCTAAGATTAATCCAATGTTAGTTAGGGTTTGTTAAGACAACTTACCGTGGCATTGTTTATACTTTTTACCAGAGCCGCAAGGGCATGCGTCATTTCGGCCTACTTTTGGACCTGCACGTTGGACAGTGGCTGGTTTTTCAGCATCTGGCTCTGTAACTGATTGATGTTCAAATTTCTTTTCAACTTCTGCTGCACGGCGCTGTTCATCTACTGCTTCTACATCAGATTGTTGTTGAACTTGCACACGACTTAAAATACTGATGACATCAACTTTTAAGGTATCTAGCATTTGCGAGAATAATTCGAAGGACTCTCGTTTATATTCTTGTTTTGGATTCTTCTGAGCGTAACCACGCAAATGAATACCTTGGCGCAAATGATCCATTGCAGCTAAATGTTCTTTCCATAAGCTATCTACACTTTGTAGCATGACTGCTTTTTCGAAATTACGGATAACTTCTGGACCTACCGTTTTTTCCTTTAACTCATAGGCTTTTACGACTTCTTCGTAAATGCGCTCTCGAATGGTTTCTTCAAATAACTTATCGTCATTATCGAGCCATTCTTGTACGGGTAAGTCGATTGCGAAGTCACTCTTAAGGCGTTCTTCTAAACCATTAATATCCCACATTTCGTCGAGCGATTGTGCTGGTATATATTGGTTAATAACCTCTTTTACAACGTCTTTTCTGATATTAGCGATCATTGAACCAATGTTGCCATCGTCTAATAATTGATTTCGCTGCTCATAAATAACACCACGTTGGTCATTCGCCACATCGTCATATTCAAGTAACGATTTACGAATATCAAAGTTGCGACCTTCTACCTTGCGTTGTGCATTTTCAATAGCACGCGATACCCAAGGATGTTCAATTGATTCGCCTTTTTCCATACCTAAACGCTTCATCATATTGCCCATTTTTTCAGAGGCAAAGATACGCATTAAAGCATCATCCAATGACAAATAAAAACGTGAGGAACCTGCATCACCCTGACGACCAGACCGGCCGCGCAACTGATTATCAATACGGCGTGACTCATGGCGCTCGGTACCAATAATATGCAAACCACCTGACGCTATGACAGCATCATGACGCTTTTGCCACTCAGCTTTGAGATGTTCGAGTTGTTTTTCTGTTGGTTCTTTTAGCTTCTCAACTTCAGCCTGCAAATTACCACCCAACACAATATCAGTTCCACGCCCTGCCATGTTAGTTGCAATAGTTACTTGTCCTGGCATACCTGCATTTGCAACGATATCGGCTTCGTGTTCATGGAATTTTGCGTTAAGCACTTTGTGCTCTATTTTTGCTTTCTTTAATATGTTAGAAAGCAATTCAGAGTTTTCGATTGACACTGTACCAACAAGCGTTGGTTGACCGCGTTTAACACAATTCAAAATATCCTGCACAATGGCATCATATTTTTCTTCAGTCGTGAGGTAGATTTTATCTGCTCTGTCATCACGAATCATCGGCTGGTTGGTAGGAATAACAACCGTTTCTAAGCCATAGATAGATTGAAATTCAAATGCTTCAGTATCAGCAGTACCTGTCATACCTGATAACTTATCGTAAATACGGAAATAGTTTTGGAAAGTGATTGAGGCTAATGTTTGGTTTTCATTTTGAATGTTGACACCTTCTTTTGCTTCAATAGCTTGGTGTAAACCTTCAGACCAACGGCGCCCTTCCATTGTTCGACCTGTATGCTCGTCGACAATAATGATTTCGTCGCCTTTAACAATATAATCAACATCTTTCGAAAACAGCTTGTGGGCGCGCAATGCAGCGTTAACATGATGCAATAATGATATATTTGCAGCTGCAAAAAGAGACTCTGCTGAGTCTAATATGCCATGTTTCTGCAATAATTCTTCGACGAAAATTTGACCCGTTTCTGTCAGATGAATTTGCTTACCTTTTTCGTCGATAGTGTAGTGGCCGTCACCAATATTGTCTTCTTCATCTTCTTTTTCCTGTTGTTGTAATTCAGGAATAATAAGGTTAATTTTTCTATATGCCTCAGAACTGTCTTCGGCTGCACCGGAAATGATGAGTGGTGTTCTAGCTTCATCAATCAGAATTGAATCGACCTCGTCGATAACTGCAAAATGTAACCCACGTTGCACACGATCTTGAGGGCTAAACGCCATATTATCGCGAAGATAATCAAAACCAAATTCGTTATTCGTGCCATAAGTAATATCAGCCTGATAAGCACTATTCTTTTCAGAGGCACTTAAACCAGGAATGTTACAACCGACGGTTAAACCTAAAAATTCAAAAAGAGGTCTACTCCAGTCTGCATCTCGTTTAGCAAGGTAGTCATTCACGGTAATGACGTGTACACCTTTCCCTGAAATTGCATTTAAATATGAAGGGAGTGTTGATGTGAGAGTTTTACCCTCACCTGTGCGCATTTCAGCAATTTTACCCTGATGTAGAACCAAGCCGCCTTTCATTTGCGCATCGAAGTGACGCATACCGAATACGCGTTTACTTGCCTCTCTGACAACAGCGAAGGCTTCGGCAGCAATGTCATCCGTCGACTCGCCTTTCTCTAGGCGTTCCTTAAATACTGCTGTTTTAGCTTGCAATTCATTGTCAGATAGCGCTTCGAATGCTTTCTCATATCCGTTAACAATGACAACTGTCTTTTTTAATTTTTTTAGTAAACGGTCGTTACGACTGCCAAATACTTTTTTTAAGGTGCCTGCAAACATGCTATTTGATTTTCCAAAAATGACTAAAATAAAACGCATTACATAATAACAATTATGTGGCGAATAAACTACAAGTACTAAATAAACTTAGCACATGACGGAGATATTATTAATGAGTCAGAAGCTTTTTTGGGCCGGACAAAAACTGCAAATCAGTTTTTCTTAGCGATAGATGAATGGTAGTGGATCAATCTGTTGACCGTTTTTGAGAACTTCATAGTGCACGTGAGCACCTGTTGAACGACCAGTGTTACCGACTAATGCGATACCCTGACCTTTGGTGACAACATCACCAACAGCAACAGTTAGCTCTGCGTTGTGACCATATCTTGTTCTTAAACCGTTTCCATGATCGATTTCAACTAAGTTTCCATATCCATATCTACTACCCGACCAAGTCACAACACCAGCACCTGTTGCAATAACGTCTTCACCTTCTTTGCCTGCGAAGTCTATGCCTTTGTGCATAGATGGGCGGCCAGTGAATGGGTCTTTGCGAACACCGTAATAGGATGACAACCAACCTTTACCGACTGGACGTCCTGCTAACTCGCTCTGTCTTTCTATATTGAGGCCCATCATCAAAGATTCAAGGGCTGTGAGTTGCTGAATTTTAAAATCTAAGGTTTCAGCCATTTTATCTATTTGATTTGTTAAAGAATGTTCGGTGACATCAAGCGTTTGCATTTCTTCGCTTAAGGTAAAATCATCTTTGTTAAGACCTGCATTTTCAGCCATGGTTGCCGTTAGCAACTCCATCTTATTAATTCGATTTTGCATGATCGCCAACTGATTCACGATACCACCCACCTGCTGTTGAGTGTTTGTTTTCAATTGGTCAACTAATTTGGCTTGTTGCTCTAATCCTGTTTTTACAACATTAACTCGAACGTGATTCTCGTAGACAGATTCGGTGGAGCGGCTAGAGATAAGAAAAACAATCGATGCTATTACAGATAAGCTTAACAATTTGCGAGCGGATATTCGCTTAACAAACCTGTGTTTATTGCCTTTGTAAAGTATCGTAAAGCTCATCATCACCCTATTTTATTGCGGTTTACTTGAATTAATGTCGTTAAACTGACAGTAATACAATATGCATGTTCTTATACTAACTCTGTTATCGGCACAAGGAAACATTTAGTAAGCACACATACTTATTCATTTTAATACCCAAAGTTAACTATCTGTAGTCACCTCGCCACGCCAGAAGATATAATAGGACGACTAAAAAGCTAGGGAAGGTTCTATATATCGAATGGGTAAACTGTCTTCATTTTCGAACTCGACATATTCCCATGCCGTAACATCATCAAGTATCGCATTTAATAACTTGTTATTTAAACCATGCCCTGTTTTATACGCTACAAGCTCACCGATAAGACTGTGCCCACCTAAATAAAGGTCACCAACCGCGTCTAATATTTTATGCTTTAAGAATTCGTCACTACAACGCAAACCTTCGGGGTTCAGCACGCGATACTCATCAAGCGCAACAGCATTGTCCATACTGCCACCTAATGCTAAGTTCATAGAGTTCATGAATTCTAAATCCTTCATGAATCCAAAAGTTCTGGCACGACTCACTTCATCAACATAAGAGTCGACTGAAAAGTCTAAAATTACCTTTTGCCTACTGGCTGCTATGGCTGGATGTTCGAAATCAATTTCAAAATTCACCTTGAAACCGTCATGTGGTCTGAATTCGGCCCATTTATCTCCATCTTCAACACGCACGGTTTTGGTGACTTTGATGAATTTTTTAGGGGCGTCAAGCTCCTGTACACCTGCAGTTTGGAGCAAGAAGATAAAAGGGGAAGCACTACCGTCCATAATAGGCAGTTCGTGGCTATCCACTTCAACAATAATATTATCAATGCCAAGACCGGACAACGCAGAAGCTAAGTGCTCTACGGTATGAATGGAATGTCCGTCGGCATTAGTGATACACGTGCATAGCATCGTATCTCCAACGGCATTGGCCTTAGCTTGAATGTCTGCATGCGGGATTAAATCAACGCGACGAAAAACAATGCCCGTGTTTGCAGGTGCAGGACGCAGAGTCATTGTGACCTTGCGTCCCTTATGCAAACCGATACCTGTTTCTTTAACAGACTCTTTAATAGTACGTTGTTTTATCATTTTGTTTTATTTACTAAACAGAAAAACGGCGAATATTATATTACCCAACCAGTTAATTGTCAAAGAGTTACAATATTTCAAGCTTTTTTTTCAAAATATAGACTGTTCAGACCACTGTAACTAAACGTTAATCTAGTTACGTCATTTGTCCTAATCGGCCTGCTTTCGCAAGAATGCTGGAATATCAAGATACTCTAGTTCATTACTTGGTTGAGCTTCGTCGTCTAACTTAAGCGCTTGATTGCCGTCAGTGCCACCGCCAGTCGATCTATTATCTCTCGAACTAGAACCGTAGTCTCTGCCAACTGCACTTACACGAGCATTATCATTAACTAAGCTAATATCTGGCTTTCGCTCTGCACCAATACCCGTTGCAACAACTGTGACGCGAACTTCATCAGTCAGTTCTGGATCGATAACGGTACCAACAACAACTGTTGCGTTTTCAGATGCAAAAGCTTTTACTGCATTACCAATGATTTCGTACTCATCGATAGCAAAATCTAAGCCTGCAGTGATATTAACTAATATGCCCCGAGCGCCAGATAAGTCGATATCTTCTAGCAGAGGACAAGCAATTGCAGCTTCAGCAGCTTCTTCCGCTCTATCTTCACCACGACCAACACCGCTTCCCATCATTGCCGTACCCATTTCTGACATCACCGTTTTCACATCAGCGAAATCGACGTTAATCAAACCAGGACGGGTAATAAGTTCAGCAATACCTTGAACAGCGCCACGCAATACATCATTAGCTGCAATAAACGCTTGCAGTAGTGGCGTGCCTTTGCCCATCACTTTTAATAATTTTTCATTCGGTATCGTAATCAATGAATCAACGTGCTTTGAGAGCTCGGCGATACCTTGATTAGCGAAATCAGAGCGTTTTTTACCTTCGAATGGGAAAGGTTTGGTGACAACCGCAACAGTTAAGATCCCCATTTCTTTCGCAATTCTGGCAACTTCTGGTGCAGCCCCAGTTCCCGTTCCTCCACCCATTCCAGCCGTGATAAAAACCATATCAGCGCCTTCCAGCGTTTGACGGATTTTTTCACGATCTTCTTGAGCAGCCTCACGACCGACGTTTGGATCTGCGCCAGCACCCAAGCCTTTGGTTACTTCGTTACCAATTTGTAGTTTGATATGAGCACTTGAGGTCTTCAATACCTGCGCATCGGTATTCATGGCGATAAACTCTACGCCCTCAATCACTTGCTTAACCATATATTCGACGGCGTTACCACCGCCTCCTCCGACGCCAACTACTTTAATGACGGCTTCGTCGCTTTGACTGTCCATTAATTCGAACATTCTGCTTCTCCGGTATACTGAAACCTATTTCTTTTTTTATTTCGGTTTCATATTGTTTTAGCGCTTAAAGGCCCCCTAAAATTCGCCCTTAAACCAGCTTTGGATGCGTTTTAACACGCTTTCTTCGCCTTTCTTCGAAGACGTTCTTTTATTATTAATATTTTGCTTACCATACTGTAACAGACCCACTACTGTAGCAAAACAAGCGTCGTCAACATATTCAGCCAAACCCTTGACTGAATGAGGTTTTCCAACCCTTACTGGCATTTGGAATATTTCCTCAGCAAACTCAACCGCACCTTCCATTTTGGCCGTTCCGCCAGTAATGACAAGGCCTGCAGCAATTTGTTCTTCTAAACCACTAGCTTTGATTTGCTCATACGCTAATTCAAATAGCTCTTGGTATCTGGGTTCGATAACTTCGGCCAAAGTATGCCGCGACATGACTCTTGCAGGTCTACCGCCAACACTTGGCACCTCAATGCTTTCCTCCATGCTCACCATATCTTTCAGTGCACATGCATATTTAGTTTTAATGTCTTCCGCATTACTCATAGGCGTGCGGAAGATTTTTGCAATATCGCTGGTTATTTGATTACCTGCCAACGGAATAACTGCCGTGTGACGAATAGCACCATCGGTATAAATCACGATATCCATGGTACCGCCGCCGATATCAATGACACAGACACCTAATTCACGCTCATCATCTGTCAACACGGCGTAACTAGAAGCGAGCGCTGAAAAGATAGTTTGATCAACACTTAATCCACAACTTTCGACGCATTTGACAAGATTTTTAGCCATGTCTTCGGCGCAGGTTATAATATGCGCAGCGGCTTCCATTCTGACACCCGACATGCCGATTGGATTTTTAATCCCTTCTTGCACATCGATAACGAATTCTTGTGGCAACACATGAAGTAACTTACGTTCTGCCGCCATAGGCACTGAACGCGCGGCATGAATTACGTTGTCTACATCGTCTTGCGTCACTTCTTGGTTATTGATGGGTACCATTCCGCTCTCGTTTTGACACTGAACGTGACGCCCTGAAATTGACATAAATACTGAAGATACACTGCAGTCGGCCATCAATTCCATTTCATTAACCGCTTGTCTTACTGATTGAACAACGAGGTTCAAATCATTCACGCCACCCTTGTCCATTCCTCGGGACTTGTGCGTACCAACGCCAATAATACTAATGCTGTCATCGTCGAGCAATTCGCCGACAATAGCTTTTATTACGCTGGTTCCGATGTCTAAACCGACAATGAGGTCTCTTTCCGTAGTTTTAGACATGTTTCATATCGCTCATTTTAGTCATTATTTTCTTTAATTTCTTGTTCTTTTTTATCGTTTTCTTGCCAGCCCACGGCAAGACCAATATCATACCGCAAATCAATGTAATTAATCGCCTTATTTCTCGCCTGTAATAGCGGAAAAACATCAATAAAATTTTGCAATCGATCGATAAACTGCTGCCGACCTATATTTAACCGTATTCCGTTGCTTAACTCGACTCTCCAAGCGAACCTTTCACTCAAAAACAACTCATTAATTGTCAGTCCAGTTGAGCTTAACAATGACTGCATCGCATTAAATCCGGCTAATGCTGTTTTTTCACTTCCGCCGGGGCCAAATAATTGCGGTAATTTTTTATTTGCTTCGCCACCATCAAAAATATCACCTTGTGTATTCAATAATAGGTCATCATTCCAAATTGCGACAGGCTCTTGTTCCACTAAATAAATGTGCAAACTGCTTGGCCAACGTTTACGTACTGATGCCCTGTAAACCCAAGGCATATCCTCCAAAAGTTCATGCACTTTATTGACGTCCAACGCGAAAAAACTGCCTTTTTGATTTTTCCGAATAAGCGCTTCCATTTGCGCATCAACTAAAACACGTCTTTGACCACTAAAAATAATTTGTTGTACCGGCAATTGCTGTTCATCTTCAAGCCATTTTATGACTTGTATTGCGCCGTAAATAAAACCGACAATAACCAACAAAAAAACAATTAAGCCAATAATTCTATTGGGCTCTTGGGTATTACCGCTCCTATCGTCGTCACCAGATTCATCAAAATCATCGTTGAGTGAATCTGCAGCAACTGCAGTGCTTGGGCTGTGAACAAGTTCACCCGTGCTCGGGGAACGCGCCTGGACATTGCGTCCTGGTTTGGTCAAATCGCCCTTTCTCACTCTGTTACTCCAGACTTGACGCTAGAATTTGTAATACGAGTTGCTCAAAACTGAGTCCGGCTTGTTTCGCAGCTTTTGGTACTAAGCTTGTTTCAGTCATGCCCGGTACTGTATTCGATTCGAGCAGCATAAAGTCGCCAAGTTCGTTACGCATCAAATCAACTCTTCCCCATCCTTTACCAGAAAGCCCCTTAAATGCATTAAGCGCAAGCTCACCAATACTCTTCTCGGTAGCCTCATCTAAACCACTGGGGCAATGATACTCTGTTGTTTTATCGTTGTATTTGGCATCATAATCATAAAAGACGTGTGATGTTGCCATGCGAATTGATGGCAGCGCGACGCCATTTAAAATGGTAACCGTATATTCAGGACCATTAATATATTGCTCAACCAATACATCGTCGTCATATTCAAGTGCTTCTTTCACTGCGCTTTCAAGCTCTCCAGCGGTACTCACTTTAGCCATACCGATACTCGAACCTTCGCGAGCAGGCTTAACCATAGCAACACCCGATAGCTGCGCTAAAATTTGAGTATAATTTGGCTTTGTCGATGAATTAACATGCGCTTTCGTTACTACTTTATAATCTGCAGTGGGTAGCGCTAACGTTGACCAAACTTGCTTTGAAAAAACCTTATCCATAGCCAGTGCTGAACCCAACACTGCGGTTCCGGTGTAAGGGATCCCGAGTAACTGCAATGCCCCTTGCATGCTACCATCTTCTCCGCCTCGACCATGCAAGATAACAAATGCGCGGTCGAAACCTGATGCCACGAGATCTCCAATTGGATTTTCTGCAGGGTCGAATTTATGAGCGTCTACGCCTGCGCTTTGCAAGGCACTAAGTACCGCAATGCCAGACGCCAAACTTACTTTACGCTCAGCAGAATTACCGCCGAATAATACTGCCACCTTGCCAAAACCAGCTATCTCTTTTGCACTAACTCCTAGTTTGTTCATGCATCGCCTGCCTTTTTCAACAATGCTGTCTTACTCAATTCAGTGGTGGCAATTGATTGCGCTATATCACCAATGTTACCTGCACCTTGCGCAAATAAAACGTCACCATCATTCAATACATTAGCCAAAATTTTATACAAATTTTGCTGTGAACTCACATAAATGGGCTCAAGATTGCCGCGTTGTCGTATTGAGCGACACAACGATTTGCTATCAATACCGTCAATAGGTTCTTCACTTGCGGCATAAATATCAAGCAGTAGTAGCACATCAACTTGCGAGAGTACTTCAACAAAGTCTTCATATAAGTCACGCGTACGCGAATATCTATGCGGTTGGTAAATCATGACGATACGCTTTCCCGGCCAATTGTTGCGAGCAGCTGCAATCGTCATCGCCACTTCGGTGGGATGATGACCGTAATCGTCGACCAAAATTGTGCTGCCGTAGTCCTGAGTAAATTGTCCAAGTATTTGAAAACGACGACCAATACCCTGAAAATTTTGCAATGCTAGTAAGATATCCTCGTCACTAATACCTTCATCGGTTGCCACTGCAATGGCCGCTGTCGCATTTAGCACATTGTGAATACCAGGCAAACTGAGTTTGACTTGCAGTGCATTTTTACCTTTACGATGAACTGTAAAGTAGCTGTAATTAAGCTCATAACGGACATCGATTGCTTGATAGTCATTGTCATCTAATTGACCATAAGTTAGGTATTTACGACCTACTTTTGGCAATATCTCTTTTACAACGTCGTCGTCACCGCACACTACTGCTAAACCATAGAAAGGCAAGTTATGCAGAAATTCAACATAAGCGTTTTTCATTTTTGTAAAATCACCTTGGTAAGCCTCCAGATGATCCGCTTCAATATTGGTTATTACTGACAATGTGGGTTGCAAATGTAAAAATGAAGCGTCACTTTCGTCAGCCTCAGCAATAAGGTATTTACTTGCGCCTAACTTTGCATTTGTCCCAGCGCTATTTAACAGTCCGCCAATGACATAGGTAGGATCAAGTTTCGCTTGTGAAAATATAGTCGCAATCAAACTCGTTGTAGTCGTTTTACCATGTGTTCCAGCCACTGCAATGCCATAGCGGAAACGCATTAGCTCCGCCAACATTTCTGCACGGCGAATAATCGGGATGCGCTGTTCGGTAGCAACTTGAATTTCGGGATTGGCTTTATTGATTGCGCTAGAGACAACCACAGCATCTACTTGCTGAACATTCTCAACTGCATGACCTATAAAAATTTCCGCGCCTAATTCAATCAAGCGAGCGGTCATACTGCTGTGTTTCATGTCAGAGCCGGAAACTTGATAACCTAAGTTCAGCACAACTTCCGCTATGCCGCCCATCCCTGCGCCACCAATACCCACAAAATGCAGTTTTTGAACTCGACGCATTTTATGTGGCATCAATGCAGCAATGTTGTCATTTTGCTCGGCGTTAGAAAATACCGACAATTTATCTTCAGTTTTCACAATGTGTCCCTCATGCCTTCTTGCACTATGGCAGAAGTTACTTTGAGCGTGGCGTCTTGAATACACAGCGATCTCGCTTTACGCCCCATCTCTGTTATTTTGTCTGGATTTGACAGCAAATCATCTAGCTGTGAATACAAATTTTCAGCCAGGTTGTCTTGTTGAATGAGTATTGCTGCGTTGTTGTCACTCAATGACCTCGCATTGTAAGTTTGATGATCGTCAACCGCAATTGGTAAAGGCACAAAAATAGCGCAACTTTGGGTTGCCGCTACCTCCGCGACAGTAAGTGCGCCAGCGCGACAAATGACAATATCAGCTTTCGCAAACTCAGCAGGAATATCATCAATAAATTCAATAACCGTATTTTCTAATTGCTCAGCAAGCTGACTATTGTGCAACTTTTGCTTTTGTTGCGTCTTTTCAGACATAGTTCCATATTGCTTCAGCACAGGTTGGGCTTTGCCCTTGCCCGCTTGGTGCACAACGCTAATAGAATATTTTTGGCGAAGTTGATTAATAACCTCTGGCACTTTTTGGTTAAGGGCTAATGCGCCTAAGCTGCCACCCACAATCAAAAAACGAAAAGTGTCATTATTACGTGGAGTTTTAGTGGTGCTAAAAAACTCTGCTCGCACAGGATTGCCAACGAACTCTGCATTACTTGGCGATTTACTGGCCATTGCAGACGTCTGTACATCGAAACCACAAAGTACACGCTTTGCAACTTTAGCTAACCATTTATTGGTCATCCCAAAAATCGCATTTTGTTCGTGTATAACCACAGGAATACCCAATGTCCAAGCCGCAATACCGCCGGGACCACTAGCAAACCCCCCCATGCCTAGCACGGCATTCGGCTGGAGATATTTAAGTATCTTTCGCGCTTGGAAAACAGCGAATATCAGCATAAAGGGAGCGTATAATTTGGTGAATATACCTTTACCCCGAACTCCCTGAACATCAAGAAAATGAATAGAAAAACCATGATTAGGAACAACTTGCGCTTCCATTTTATCAGCACTACCAAACCATTCAACGCGCCAACCCTGTCGAGTTATTGCATTTGCAACGGCGAGCCCAGGAAATACGTGTCCACCAGTGCCGCCTGCCATAATGACTAGCAACGGTTGGTTTTGGGAAACGTTTTTACTCACATCGGTAATATTAAACATCATCAGTCACCTCAGAAGTGGTGCTTTTTTTTACCTGATCTGTTTTTCTGCTACTGCCTTTCTTGTTGGCTTTTTTGCTGTTTGCGCTGCGTTTGAGTGCCTGCACGCCATCAACTCTCAGTTCAAAATCGATACGTAATAGTATGGCAACCGCAATCGACATAACAATGAGTGAAGACCCACCATAACTCACCAGCGGTAAGGTTAGTCCTTTGGTTGGTAATATACCCGTGCTTGCCCCAACATTAACCGCAGTTTGGAAGCTAAACCAAATGCCAATACCGTAAGATAAAAATGCTTCGAATGGCCGCTCTTGCTTCATCGCTTTATTGCCAGTACGAAGTGCGATTACAACCATCGAAAGAATTAGTAGTAAAACAACTAACACACCGATATAACCTAATTCTTCAGCTAAAATCGCCATAATAAAATCAGTATGTGCTTCAGGTAAAAATTCTAATTTTTGTAGACTATTACCTAAACCTTGTCCAAACCAAGAACCTCGACCATATGCCATTAGCGATTGAGTTAATTGATAGCCGGATCCAAACGGATCAGCCCAAGGGTCGAGAAAGGCAGTAACGCGCTGGACGCGGTAAGGTTCAAAGAGTATTAACGCAACAACCGCTAATACGCCGGTAAATACTAAACCAAAGAACTGCCATAATTTAGCCCCAGCTAAAAACAATAACCCGATCGTGGTAGCAAACATAACGATAACGGTGCCTAAGTCAGGTTGATTGAGCAACAACAGAGCAAGTAAGAAAAAGACAGCCAAAGGCTTTACGAAACCTTTAAAGTTTTCCGTAATTTCTTCGTATCTTCTGACCAAATAACCTGCCAGATAGCAAAAGAAAAATAGTTTGGCGGGCTCGGCCGCTTGAATGGTAATAGGGCCAATAACAATCCATCTTGTGCTGCCGTTAACCGTGCGTCCAATAATAAGTACTGCGACTAACAAGACGATGGCCACCAATAATAAATAAGGGTTAGCCACACGCCAAAAATTCATCGGCAAGTTAAGTACTATCATTGCTGCAATGATAGCTAAACCAATATAAATAGCATGACGAATAGCGAAGTAAAATGGGTTGCCATGAAGTCTTTCGGCAATAGGCATTGACGCTGATGTCACAATCACAAAACCAATCGCAAACAATGTTAGTGCAATTAACACTAAGACAAGGTCGTAAGGACGGTTTTGCGCAGCATCCTTTTCGGTCGAGGCTTCGTGTCTAGCAGCAAAAAGCGCAGATAATTTATTACTAGGTTGCAAGTTAGCATTCGCCATTATGCCACCTGCTCAATAACAGCACTGGCAAAAACATCACCTCTATCTTCGTAGTTAACGAACATATCAAGACTTGCGCAAGCTGGAGAAAGTAAGACAACGGCATTTGCAAAATCCGCTTTATGTAATAGCGCCAATGAGGTTGCAACTGCTTCTTGTAAGTCACCAACATGAATTGCATTAGGTATTAGTTCGATAAATTTGAGTGCATCTTTACCTAACACAATGAGTTGTTTTACTTGAGTATCAAGCATTTCTTTCAGTGGCGATAAATCAACACCTTTAGCGTCACCACCTGCAATTAATATGAGATAATCATCTGATTTTGCAAAACAAGCTAAGGCAGCCTTGCACGCTCCCACATTTGTGGCCTTTGAATCATTTATCCATGTAATCTTTGAGGTTTTGCCAGCAACATCTACTGTTGACACTCGAATCGTTTGAAAGCGATGAGGTAAGCCTTTGTAATCACAAATAGCCTTAATAGTCAGGTTTCTATCGAGCAATAATTGATCACAAATAGCGAGCACAATCATGCTATTAATATGGTTGTGCGAGCCTTTCAAATGTAAATCACTGAGCGCAAACAATGCACTGCCATTAAATTGAATACAGGGTTCTGTTTTTTTCCGCATGGTATTGTTAAATGGATTAACAAAACCTGAGTTTGAGCTTAAATCTAAGTTTGAATTTGAATCTAAGTTTGAATTTGAATCTAAGTTTGATAAAAAGTGAGATGCGACTGCTTCACCAATAGAATAACCGACCGCATTATTTAATAAACCCACTTCGGCGCAAATTCGAGGTGTATTGAGGTTATCAACTGCTCCATCTAATGTGATATTGGCAGGATAACTCAAGGCTTCATCACGGCAAACTACAATGTTTTTTGCCATTTTGAAAATACGTTGTTTGGCTATTTTATAATTTTCAAAACTACCATGACGATCTAAATGGTCCTCGGTAATATTGAGTATTGTCGCAAATTCGAGTTGCAGTGATTCCGTCATTTCTAATTGATAGCTCGACAGTTCTAATACCACAATATCTAATGGGGTTGGTCTGCTTGCTTCTTCTAACAATAAATCAACCGCACACTTCCCGTAATTCCCCGCCAACTCAACATGCAAACCAGCACTTTTGAGTACTTTACCTAACATATCTGTGACTGTGGTTTTGCCGTTTGACCCGGTAATCCCTATCAATGGCGTTTTGTTAAACCAAGCGAATAATTCTATGTCACCAATTAAGCGGCCACCTCGTTGAAGATAATCTTTAAAACAAGGCAAATGAGGATTAACACCGGGACTAATAACCACTATTGAAAATGCGGATAGAGACATAGTCGGGTCGAGAACTGCCGCTCGAACATTCGGGTCACTAATAACCCTATCTTGAATATTCACATCACGGTCGAGCACACAAACTGCTGCCTGTTGAGAAAGCAAAAACCGGACACATGCGCGTCCGGTAATACCATAGCCTACAACGGCGATTGACTGATGTGCCAAGTCCCTATTCATTTATCTCAACTTCAAAGTTGCCAGCCCAATGAGGACTAAAATTAATGAAATAATCCAAAACCGCACTATGACGCGAGGCTCTGGCCACCCTTTTAATTCGTAATGATGATGTATTGGGGCCATTCTAAAAATACGCTTGCCGCGCGTTTTAAATGATCCCACTTGCAATATAACGGACAGTGCTTCAACCACGAAAACCCCACCCATCACAATAAATACAATTTCTTGGCGCACTAAAATCGCTAATAACCCGAGCGTTGCGCCTAACGAAAGGGAACCTACATCGCCCATAAAAACTTGTGCCGGATAAGTGTTGAACCACAAGAATCCAAGTCCTGCACCAACGATCGCTGTGCACACTATGACCAGCTCACTGGTCATAGGAATGAATGGAATATTGAGATAAGCAGAAAAGTTAATATTGCCTGTGACATACGCAAATATGGCAAATGCGCCCGCAACCAAGATAATAGGAACGATAGCTAAACCATCCAAACCGTCGGTTAAGTTAACGGCATTACTAGTGCCAACTAAGGCAAAGTAAGCAATGACCATGTAGAACAATCCTAACTGAGGCATTACATCTTTAAAAAACGGCACTAGTAACGCAGTTTCAGCTGCAATTTCTGGGTTGGCTGTATAATATAAAAACGCCGAAACTACAACAGCGATAACCGATTGCCAAAAATACTTCCAACGAGCAATTAAGCCCTTAGCGTCTTTACGAATCACTTTGCGGTAATCGTCAACAAAGCCAACCAAGCCATAGGTGACTATTACGAAGAGAGTGACTAAAACATATTTATTGGTCAGGTCTGCCCATAGCAAAACGCTAATTAAAATGGCGGCTAATATTAACAACCCCCCCATAGTGGGCGTTCCCGCTTTTGACAAGTGACTTTGCGGTCCGTCATCACGAATTGTTTGTCCAATTTGCATAGACTGCAACCAGCGGATCATTTTTGGGCCAATGAGAATAGCAATGAGCAAGGCGGTTAACGTACTTAAAATTGCACGCAGGGTTAAATATTGCACAACGTTAAAACTGGCATCAAACTGTGTTAGCCAATCGGCTAGCCAAATTAACATGCAATACGCTCCCTACGCCTTTCGAACTTTCCCACGGGGCTTTCCTCTATCTCTTTCACAACTAATTCCATTCTCGCGCTTCTTGATCCTTTTACTAGAATACTGATATCTCGTTGTTCGAAAGCAACATTCTGATTAAGCATGTCAATAAGAGCTTCTTTAGTGTCAAAATGAAAGCCATTTTCGTTAAACACGGCACTAGCAAATTGACTCAATACACCAAGTGAATAGACTGAAGTAATGCCCTTTGATTTAGCATATTCGCCTACCTGCTCGTGATAATATCGAGCCTTGTCACCAAGCTCAGCCATATCGCCGAATACAAAAATACGGTTACCAGAGAAGGTTGCTAATAAGTCAATTGCCGCGTTTACGGAAGCGACGTTGGCATTATAAGTGTCATCCAGTAGACGAATCTGATTAGTCAATTGTTTAACATTTAACCGCCCACCTACCTCGCGCATGTTGAATAGTCCAAGCTGAACTTCTTCTAAATTTGCACCGACGTTAATAGATAATGCGGCTGCAAGTAATGCGTTTCCGACGTTGTGCGTTCCCGGTATACTCATGCGAATAGCAGCTCTGCCCGTTGGGCAAACTAGTTCGAACTCAGCACATCCGTCCATTCCCATCGCGATATCTTCTGCATGGTAGTCACCCTCTGCCGATTCTGGAGAGAACGTTAAACAATTCAAATGAGATGTTTTACCTTCCCAAAATGAATAAAATTGGCTGTCACGATTAAGAATTGCAGTTCCTTTTGTACCCAAGCCTTTAAAAATCTCACTTTTAGCTCTAGCCACACCAAACAAACTGCCAAATCCCTCGAGATGGGAAGCCGCTGCATTCACTATTGTCGCAACATCTGGTTCAACTAAATTGGTGGTGTAAGCTATTTCACCTAAGTGATTTGCCCCCATTTCAATAACTGCATATTCGTGTTGCTTTTCAAGCCTTAGTAGAGTTAAGGGCACACCAATATCGTTATTATAATTACCTTTGGTAAACAACACTTTACCCTTTACGGATAATATAGATGCCACCATTTCTTTGACCGTGGTTTTACCACTACTACCCGTAATCCCAACAGTTTTGGGGTTCACTTCTTGCTTCACTGCTGCGCCTAATTTACCTAAAGCAATTTTAGTATCTTCTACCAATATCAATGGCAGCGGACAATCAACGGGCTGGCTAACAATGATAGCTGCGGCTCCTTTTTCAAGGGCCCTAAAAAGATGGTCATGGGCATTATGATTAGGACCCGCTAAAGCGATAAACAAATCGCCTGGTTGCAATGTTCGAGTGTCCGTACTCACGCCTTTAATTTTTAATTGTTCGACACTTTTTGTGTTTAAAGTGCCTTCTACTTTCTCAGCAATCCAAGCTAATGAAACAGAAATCATCCTCTTAACTCCATGGTTAACTGTTTAACGTATTCCCTCTCGTTGTAATACTCGCGGACCGAGTTCAACTCGAGGTATTCTTCATGGCCTTTTCCTGCAACAACAATCAAATCATCAGTATGACTATTCAAATAAGCCCGTTTAATTGCAGAGGTTCTTTCTAATTCTATTTTTAGTTTTGATTTTTCTTGTATCCCTTGCTGGATGTCAGCAATGATATTTTGAGGTGATTCATTGCGGCTGTTGTCTTGAGTCAATATAATTTCATCGGCCCAAGTCTCAGCTATTCTTCCCATCTGACTGCGTTTAGAATTATCGCGATCACCACCACAACCGAAAATCACGGTTAATTTCCCAAGCGCATGCTGTCGCGCAGCTAATAGTGCTTGCTTAAGTGCATCTGGGGTATGTGCATAGTCGACAATAATATTGCCATACTTTGTCGATTCAAAAACTTCCATTCGACCAGGTACACCTTCTAGCGAGGGAACGGCGTTAACTAAATGTTCAAAACTAACTCCCTGTAAAAGTAACGCGCTGAATGCGGTAAGTAAGTTGGCAATATTGAATTGGCCAATTAATGGTAAGGATATGGATGCCATACCCCAACTCGATTCCATTTCAAATGCACTGCCACCTGGCGTGAAACGCAGATTTAAGGCAATACAATATTTATACTGTTGATTATGTTTTGCGTATGCTTGGAACAAAGCTGTGGATGTAGCTTGCTCAACCGAACAAAGACAAATAATCGTATGTTCTGGTGCATGTTCTACCCAGTGATGACTCTCTTCATCATCTGCATTCAATACCAAGTAACGTATTCCATCTTGTTTAAGTAACAGACGTTTAGCCTTCGCATACTCTTTCAAACTAGGATGGTAATCTAAATGGTCTTGAGTCAAATTTGTGAATGCCGCAACGTCCACTTTGAAACCACTCAGTCTTTTTTGATGTAGGCCATGTGAAGAGGCTTCAATACACAGGCGTCTGCCACCGCGATTTTTAACCAAATGCGCCAATTCATGCATACGAGCAATATCGGGTGTCGTGTTTATGGTCTCAGCAATCTTAATGGGCGTTTGACTCTTAGCGTAAAAGCCAACACCCATAGTTCCTATAGTTGCGGCTTCTTCGCCACACGATGCCGACAATTGAGCGCAAATGTGGGCAACCGACGTTTTACCGTTTGTACCAGTAACAGCAACGCACTGAAGCGTGTTTGAAACATGTTGGTGGAAAGCGCTACAAATAAAGCCGATTTGTTCTTCTAATTCAAAAAAATTAACAATGCGTGTCTTGTCAATACTATCCACTTCGCCATGTTGTTCAGTGTTAGTTGTGTTTACAAGGACTAATTTAGCGCCATTGTCGATTGCATCTTGCACATATTTAGCGCCGTTGTCTCTAGTGCCTTGATGCGCAATAAACAATGAGTTGTGATCGACGTTGCGGCTATCCAATACAATATTATCAACCTCAGTATCAGCTATTACAATGTCAAAAATCGCCAGTATTGAGGCGATTGAACGAGTTTGCAGTTTACCTTCATTGGACATCATCTCGACCTCCCCTGTGGATTCTCGCCGTTTTAGTACCATCATCATCAGGTGGCACATTCAGCATTTGCAATGTACCGGATACTATCTTAGAAAAAGTCGGCGCCGCAGTATCGCCAGCGTGATATAAATCACCACCGGGCTCATTGATCAGCACCACCACCGCTATTTGGGGATCTGAAACGGGCGCAATACCTGCAAAAATATTGACGTATTCTTCACCATAACCACCAGCGACCGCTTTTCTACTTGTACCAGTTTTACCGGCAATACGGTAACCCGGCACTCTTGCTTTTAAGCCAGAGCCACCCTCTTGAGTCACACTTTCCATCATTTCTAAGACGGCCATCGCATTTTCATGGCTCACCACACGCTCTGGCAGTTCTAAAGGGGGTTCACTCGACTTGATAATAGACAATGGTACTTTCACACCGCCGTTACCAATGGTTGCATACATTCTAGCAAGCTGAGCCGTCGTGACGGAAATATTGTAACCGAACGATAATGATGAAAGTTCGTGCTCTGACCAGCGATGACGCTCATGAAAAATACCGTTAGATTCACCCACCATATTACTACCAGTAGAACTCATTAAGCCCATGTTGTAGTAGGCGTCCATAAGAAAGCCTTTGTCTACTGATAAAGCCAACTTAGATGTACCCATGTTGCTTGATTTTTGAATGATTTCGGTGATACTAATTTTTCCATAGTTACGCGGGTCCTCGACGCGGCTGCCGCCTAAGCGCATCCAACCAGGTGAAGTATCAATAATAGAGTCTTTTTGCACCGAGCCGTATTCTAATGCCGCTAATACCGCAATTGGTTTTAATGATGAACCTGGTTCAAATGCGTCTGTTATCGCTCTATTGCGCAAACGGTGATTGGAAACAGTCTTGCGGTTGTTTGGGTTATACGAAGGTGTGTTAGCGAGAGCCAGAATTTCACCGCTGTGAACATCAACGATAACCACCGATGCCGATGCTGCTTTGAAATACAGGGTCGCTTCTTTTAGTTCACGATATGCTAAAGCCTGGATGCGTTGGTCGATAGTGAGCATTAAATCACCTGCTTTCTCTCCCGCATGTTGCTCAATAATTTCAACTTGACGGCCCTTCGCATCACGCCGGATTTTACGCTTATCTGGCGTGCCTGTTAACCAATCGTTATATAGTTTTTCAATGCCTTCGATACCTTTGTCATCAACATTAGTAAAACCGACAACATGCGAGGAAACTTCACCTGTTGGGTAATAGCGTTTGGATTCGTTACGTAAATAAATACCTGGGATAGCTAGTTCTTCAACAAAATTAGCCATTGCGGGCGTGACTTGACGTTCAATATACACAAACCGACGTTTAGGATTATCGACCTTGTCGTACAAGCTTTGTACATCGCGACCTAATACTTCGGCAAGCGCTTGAAAGCGACGCTTATCAAGAGCTTGCATTTCACCGGTATCACTATCGAAGGCGTTAACCACTTTTGGATCGGCCCAAATAGCTTTAGAAGGCACGCTCACAGCAAGCTGTTCACCGTGTCTATCGGTAATCAAACCGCGATAGCTTGGGTTGTCTCGTACTCGAATGGTGCGGTTGTCACCTTGTTGAATTAAACGATCCGGTTCTATAACCTGAATGAAAGCAGCTCTTGCGGCTAAACACACAAAAACTAACACCACGCTGTAAAGCACCGTTAGAAAGCGCCACTGCATAAGCATTGGAGATGTCTTTTGTTTAGCTTGGCGGTCTTTGCTGGTTCCTCTTTTAGCAGATACACGCCTATTTGCGTTACCTGCCATTCGATTTCCCTCGCACCAAAACTTCATCTTCCGGACCCGGACGACGCATATTTAAATTTTCACGAACGACTTGTTCAATGCGGTTATGCTCAGTTAACGCACTTTGTTCAATAATTAGGTGGCGCCATTCAACGTCCAACTCGTCTTTTTCTTGAATTAACGATTCATGTTGCATGGACAATTGGCGGTTATGATGCGCACCTAGTACAACACCTATTGCTGTCGCAACAACAGCAATAAACAACACAAGCTTGAACAAATTATGCCCTAACTCAGACGTAATAAGTAACAATAAGTTGAAATTGGTACTGGGCGTTTTCATAGTTTTTCAGCTATTCTAAGCACTGAACTGCGACACCGCACATTTTGTGCAATTTCTTCGGCACTCGGTTTAATGGCTCTACCTATTGCTATCACGAGCTTGTCTGCATCTATTTCTTGTTGTGTAATAGGTAATCCGCGCGGAATATCCTTACCCTTGCTTAATTTTCTAATGAAGCGTTTGACTACTCTGTCTTCAAGCGAGTGAAAACTAATGACGACTAATCTGCCGCCCGTCTTAAGCACGTTGACTGCGCTCTCAAGGCCTTGGTTCAATTGATCCAGTTCACCGTTGATAAAAATTCTGACCCCTTGGAAACTTCGCGTTGCAGGATGTTTAAACTTGTCTTTTACGGGTACTGCTTTATCAATTAATTGAGCAAACTCAGCGGTAGTTTCTAATGGTTTTATCACTCTTTGTTCTAACACTGCATGTGCAATTCGTTTACCGAACTTCTCTTCACCATAGGTTTTTAACACCTTCGTGATTTCGTCGAGATCTGCTTTGTTTAACCAATCGGCTGCGCTAATACCGCTAGAACGGTCCATACGCATATCCAAAGGACCATCTTTTTGAAAACTAAAGCCTCGCGAGGCATCATCTAGTTGTGGGGACGACACCCCTATATCCATTAGCACACCGTCAATGTTGCACATCAGCTCAAGTTCGTTGACCACGTCTTTAATATTTGAAAATGCGACATGATGTATGCTGAATCTAGGGTCGTCGATAAAACGTTGGGCCGACTCAATTGCTGTATCATCGCGATCCAATGCAATAAGTCTACCTTTACTTGAAAGTTGTTTGAGAATTTCGGCGCTATGACCACCGCGTCCAAAAGTCGCGTCGATATAAATGCCATCTGGCTTTATGTTTAGGCCAGAAATTGATTCTTGAAGTAATACGGCTCGATGTGTAAATTTCTCTGATGTCATAGTGAGAAATCCTGAAGACGTTCAGTAAGCTCGAACTGACCTTGCTTTTCCGTTTCGATGTCTTCAGCGATTTGTTTATGCCAAACATCCGCATCCCAAATCTCAAATTTATTGAGTTGACCGACAAGCATAATTTGTTTGTCAAGAATAGCGTGTTGGCGGAGTGTTGGTGCAATTAGTATACGACCACTTTTGTCCATTTCGCCTTCCATTGCGTACCCTAGCAACAGACGTTGAAGTCGACGTTCTTGTGGATTAGTACTCGAAAGCTTACTGAGTTTAAGCTCGATTTCCTCCCATTCGGGGAGAGGGTAAAGTAGCAAACAGTTTTGGGAGGTATCGATCGTGCAGACCAGCTGTCCCTGGCAATCATCCATCAGCGACTGACGGTACCTTGTAGGTATCGTTAGTCGACCTTTGCTATCCAGATTAATTGCGTTAGCGCCGCGGAACATTCCCCTAGCCTTTTATTATTATTAGTAGCTCATATTATTATTATTTTTATTAAGCTGGTTGCATTTAATCGAAAAAACCATTTTTCGCCACTTTTACCCACTTTTGATAGTTTATGTACCATCATGCCCCACTGTCAAGCACATTTGCTTTAAAATAGTAAATAACTCAAAACTCTAAACTGTATATAAACACAGGCTTTGAGTAAATTTGAGACATAAAAAAACCACCCTAAGGTGGTTTTTACGTTAGTTTTTAATTGCTTGTATTTTAAGCAGCCGGCTGTTCGCCTTCGGCTTCTTTCGGCACAGGTCTAATTTGCACAGTTCTAATTGGCTTATCGCCCTTGTTAGATAATTCAACCAAACGGTTTAATTGTGCTAATGACATCATAATTGCGTACATCGCGCCCAAGAAACCGGCTTTATGTAACTCAAGAATAACCGCATCATCCAGTGTATTTAGCTTCTTCTCATCGATGCTCATGATACCCGTTACGTTACGAGCAGTGCCGTCTTGGTACTGAATGCCAATTTGTATATTTTCTAGCAGCTCAAGCTCAACTACGCGTTTAACGAAGCGCTGATTAAGCATTTCACTATTGGCTAGCTCAGCTAAAAATTGCTGACGATTTTTTAAGAAATCAGTTGGTTCGCCGGCTTCAGTGAATAATGCTTCACCTTCGTCTGCAATTAATTTGCTGTTTTCATCAATGAATACGCCTAGCTTCTCGCCATCAGGGCGAATATCAAAAGGGTAACGCTGTATGTTTAATGGCACATGTGGACCCTGCCATTTGTCTTCTGCCCAAAACAAGTTAACGTTTTGATCAACACCTAGCATTGCTACAGTGTGAATATTTTTATTTGTTGGATCTTCAATGAAAACCACCGGCATTGATGATGCCAAATGCGCGAATTCACGGATAGTTGCTGCCGCAAGGTGAGTTTCTTTAGCAAAACTAAGATCTAACTGAGGAATGATTTTTAGGTCTTTATGCTTGTTTTTGTCCAGCGGGATATAATTAATAGCCATTTTATTATAATTCTCTTACTTAAGTTTGATGAGGCTATTTCTAATCGTTAGCGCTGCATCGTTCAGTCAAGAAACTGCCATGAAGGGTTTACGAATAACCAGTTTCATGACAATGAAGATTCGTTTTTTTACCCATAGGATAAAGTTTGTTATTATCGCCTAAACAAAATTGGAAGTCACTCTGTAACCTAATATTAACAAGTAAAATTAGGCTTTTTTTCTATTAAGCTGCACAATACGACCAAGGCAACAGACGTTGCAAAGTTCAAACCGAACAATTAATAATCAACTATTCCAAAAAGGACTGCTAATGCGAAAACAATCCACCGCTATCCTCGCTATACTTTCATCATTAGTGCTAACTGCGTGTAATACGACAAGCTCAACATCAATAAATGAAACAAGTGCTCAAGCAGCGAAACGAATCACTCAACAAAATATTATTGTCGATGGTCATATAGATGTGCCCTACCGCATACAAAATCAATGGGTAGACGTAACTAAAAGCACAAAAAATGGCGATTTTGATTACCCTCGTGCTTTAGAAGGTGGCTTAAATGCGCCGTTCATGTCTATTTATGTACCGGCCAGCTTAGATAACTCGGATGAATCTACAGCCTTAGCTCACAAGCTAATTGACTACGTTGAAGCTATTGTGGGACGCGCTCCAGATAAATTTGCGCTAGCTTATTCAGTTGCCGATTTGGAACAAAATTTTAAAGACAATAAGATTTCGCTGCCGATGGGAATGGAAAATGGTTCCCCAGTGCAAGGTTCTCTGGACACGCTACGCACATTTCATCAAAGAGGAATACGCTACATTACACTGGCACATAGCCAGAGTAATCACATTAGCGATTCATCCTATGATTTACGCAGACAATGGAAAGGTCTGAGCCCATTTGGTAAAGAATTAATAGTAGAAATGAACAAACTTGGCATTATCGTGGATATTTCGCATGTCTCTGATGCTGCTTTTTATCAGGTAGTAGAAATAAGTAAAGCACCGGTTATTGCGTCACATTCTTCCATACGTAAATTTACCCCTGGGTTTGAACGCAATATGGACGACAATATGATCAAAGCCTTAGCAGCGAACAAAGGCGTTATTATGATTAACTTTGGTTCAGGCTTTGTTAGTCCTGTTGCGCGCAGCTGGCGCGACAACAGAACCAACAAAGCAGAAGAATTGGCTAAAGTCTTTGGCGAAGACAGCCAAGAAGTAAAAGACTTTGTTGAAACCTACAATACACAAAGTCCTTACCCTTATGCCACATTGGAAACAGTACTTGATCACATCGACCATGTAGTTAACTTAGTCGGTATTGATTATGTCGGAATTGGATCAGACTACGACGGTGTCGGTGACTCTCTGCCGGTTAGTTTAAAGGACGTATCCGACTATCCTAATCTTGTTGAAGGACTCCTTGATCGTGGATATTCAGAGGACGACATTAAAAAAATTCTCAATGAAAATGTTCTGCGAGTATGGCGCGAAGTTGAAGCTGTCGCGAAAGCATCATGAAATTAGCCCACTAGATTAACTTTAATTAAAACATATGCGCATTGTTAAGGTATCATTGGGGAAATTACTTTGACCACGTATCTCAATGAAACTAATAATACGAAACTTAGCGAGAAGCACCACACAAGAGTCACTTAACGCTCTATTTACTGAAATTGGCTTAGTACAATCTTGCAGTCTAGTTATTGACAAAGCCACTGGAAAATCCAAAGGCTTCGCTTTCGTTGAAATGCCCAAAAACGGCGAAGCCAAAATTGCGATCGGTAAACTTAACAATATTGAGCTTGATGGAAGTAAAATACGCGTTAAAAAGGCAGAGCAAACACCCGCTGATTCTGATAAAAAAGACGGAAGTGGTGGAGCCTAAACTACCTTCAGCATTTTAGGTTTACAAGCGTAGAGTGCGTGTTGAAGTTGAAACTCAAAAAACATATCTTCTTCTAGATCCAAGGTTTTCTCCAACTCAAGTAGGGTTGAATAAAGCCTTGGACTAGCAATAATTTCAGCGGCTTCTACACTCAAAACACTGACATCTTCGAAGTTTTTCCATTCATTCAAGAGCAATTCAATCGCACTACTATCCTTTCTATTTGCAAGCCCTACTAACGCTTCACCTCTGATCTCACTATCTTCGTCAGACGTGCCTTTGAGCAATGCCAGTCGAATTTCAGGTGAATCAATTTCAATTTGTGTACCAAGCCCAAACATTGCCCAATTTCTTGTGTCGACATCTTCATCACAAGCCAACAACAACATGACATCAATAGCCTCGCTTGATTCCTGACCTAATAAAGCAAAGACGACGCCGTTCCTAATCTCTTTACTGGGACTTTGCGCAAACTTAATAACATGAGCAATGGCTTTTGCATCACAACGGTGACCAAGTGCAACGCAAGCACAATAAACCACATTATCAACCTTGTCTTGAAGTGCCGATATCAACAGATCAACGCTAACATCCAAAAAGGTTTTATCGCGCCAGCCTAATTGACCTAAAATATCAGCACCAACCCCACGGTCAATCGGGTCATTACTGTTAAGATAAGTTTTTCCTAACTGGAATTCTTCTACACCTCCCCGATAATGGACTAGTGCGAGGCTAGTCTCGTAGTTATCTTGCTCAATTGTGCGTCTATATCGTTCAACAACTGAAATACTGCTTTCGCTTTTGTTTTCATATTTTAAATCAAAACGAGTTTTTACCGACATTGACATTAATGACCTTGCAACTGCTGAGCAAAAAAGTAATCTAACATTGCCATCATATTATTGAATAAAGGATTAGGTTTTGGGACCGCACATCGCTCACTAATATTGAGTTGGGTTTTATCTATTTTAAGGCCGACCATCATTATCGAACTCATGACTAAGTCTTGGTGGCAGATGTCGTATGACGAGTCAATAGTCATGACTTGATGGTCTCCTTCAATTTTTGCCATTAAGTCCTCCACACCATAATAGGGAGCAATCATGTCGGCAAGTGAATGTGCGGCAAAAATAGGTTTTGACACTTTCGTATTTTTTAATAAGTCGCGAACTTCAAAAATAACATCGGCAAGTGTCAAGCCAGCATAACCTGCTGTATCGGGATAACGATACGGGTTTGCTCCAGTGCTAACAAAATCACCGTCGACTATTTTTGCTATCCATTTCATGCCCCAAATTTTGGCTAAATTTTCGGCACTATCGGACAAAGCTAAAGCACCGGAGAACAGCAACAAGCCATCGATTTCATCGGGATGCAGCATCATATATCTGGTGGCAAGCGTGCCGCCTGTTGAAAAGCCACCAATATAGGTTTTATCTGAATACGGACGAATAAGGCTCATAATGCTATCGACATGTGTATACCAGCGTTGTTGTAAGTTTGGGTCGCGCATATCGCTAGCCGCATTAAGCTTGCCATTACCCGGCGTTAGAGGGGCTACGACAGTGAACCCTTGCTCGTTCAGATGTGCAGCTATCGAGCGAATAAAAAAGGGAGAGTCCGATAAACCATGAAATAACACAACAATAGGTGCGACTTGTCTTTTACCGTTTAAACTAGGCGTGCCTTTAGAATATAAAATAAAAGGTGAATTACCCTCATTTCTGAGCGCTGCGGAGCATACTTTGTATTCATAAAGTCCAACGTTTTGTTCACAAGGCTTAACACTGCCTAATTCGGTTTCATATATTTTAGAAAAATCCTCGAAAAGTTGCATAGGCAAAACAAATCGATTGCCATCAACTTCTTGGGCTTGGGACGGCCACACACAGAAAACCACAAGCATAACTAGAGAGCTGCTTTTAAAGCGTCTAAATATAGCCATTTTAGCGATACCACCGTCCATCAATTTTGGTTCCTTTAAATGAAGCACTTTTTACCAATAGTATATTTTTTACCACAATAATGCAGTTTCTACAGATCATGTATTTTTGATAGGTCATGCACTTTTCATAGAACATGTACTTTTGACAGATCATGTACTTTTGACAGATCATGTAGTTTGGATAGATCATGTAGTTTGGATAGGTCATGTGCTTTTCACAGAGCCTGCATCCTAACAAAGTATATTACATGCATTGTAGAGTCTACGGTATTTTATGCTTTGCAAAAACAAAAAAAGGCACTGTTTGTGAACATATGCCTTTGTACTTGGTGTATTTCTTCTAGTTTAGTTTAGCTATGCCCCTGAAGATAAGCTTCTAAGTCTTCACTTCCACCAATACGCTTACCGCCAATGAATACTTGTGGAACTGTATCGTGGCCAGAAACGGCCTTTAATGATGCTAAAGTAGCTTGTGTCCCTAATACAATTTCTTCATATTCATAACCTGCATCTTTAAGCAGCATTTTAGCTTTTTCACAGAACTGACAGTTCGGTTTAGTAAATAATGACACATCCTCTGGCGCTTTAGCATCCGGCGCTAAGTAAGCAAGCATCGTATCGGCGTCAGACACTTCGAAAGGGTCGCCTGGTACGTTGGGTTCGATGAACATTTTCTCTACTACTCCATCGTTGACGAACATGGAATAACGCCAGCTTCTTTTACCGAAACCAATCTCGCTTTTATCTACAAGCATTTCCATACCGGCGGTGAATTCACCATTGCCATCTGGAATAACCGTAATATTTTCAGCTTCTTGGTCAGCCAACCATGCATTCATAACAAATGTGTCATTGACTGACATACAACAAACTTCATCAACACCTAACTTCTTAAAGGTGCTAGCCAATTGATTATAGCGAGGCAAATGAGTAGATGAACATGTTGGAGTAAACGCACCAGGAAGTGAAAATAACACGACCTTTTTACCCGCAAATAGTTTTTTTGACGACATTTTTTTCCAATCATCGCCGCTCCTCACTGGCCAAGTAACGTCAGGGACTTGCTTGCCTTCTTGATTTGGTAAACTTGTTGGTTGAGTCATTTTATTCCTCTATTTAGGGTATTGAGATACATGCGTAAATATTAATAGATATTCGCAATAATACCAGTAAAGGAGTAACTTTTAAAAGGTCGAAATCGCACATTTAATTCGGACAGGGAAATTATGTTGACTGGTAACTTATTAATCTTTATACCAATCGGGAAGGATGAACTATGATAATTTTAGTCGGTGGCGAGAAAGGCGGCAGCGGTAAAAGCTGTATAGCCCAAAACCTAGCTACTTATCTGGCAGTGGACAAAGTGGCCAGCGTGTTGCTAGTGGACTGTGATATACAAGGAACAACAGCGGATTGGATAAAATTGAGAAACAACAATCTCAATGCTTTGCCAATTGATTGTGTGCAACTTAATGGCAAGATCCGAAATCATTTACTAGGCTACAACAGCCAATATGACTATGTAATTGTTGATTGTGGTGCACAAGATCTATTAGCATTGCGTTCAACGTTATCTACAGCCGACGTGGCTATATTACCTATGCGTCCTAAACGCAGAGATTTAAAAACGCTGATTCGTTTAGATGAATTGGTTAACAGTTGTAAAATGGTGAATCAACAATTGCAAGCCCATATTGTATTTACCCAATGTCCATCTCAGCCTAATCAACAATCCCGAGTCAACGGTGCAAGACAGGCCGCAAGTTTATATGACATTCCAATTGCAGCTGAGATCCTGCATGAACGCCATATTTACGATGACAGCGAGGAGTCAGGCTTGTCTGTAATAGAAAGTGAGCCTAAAGGTAAGGCTGCAGAAGAGCTAAGAAACATGTTTTCTGCTGTTATCCAGCAAAACAGCGCGCAGTCACCAGAACTTAGCGTGCACTACGCGTAATGCCGTGCAAGCAAGTTACTTATTGCGCTGCGTAGCGTATTAAATGAAGTTGTATTTGAGCAAGAATCTGAATACTTGCGCAAATACAACGTAGGGTCATACGACCACTACGTATTGAGTTTTAAGTCTTCTAAGTGATATTTTTCAATCAACGAATAAAGCGTTGGTCTTGTTACTCCTAACACCTCAGCTGTTTTAGACATATTTTGTTCTGACTCATGAAAAGCTCGTCGGATGGCTTTGCTTTCAGCTTGCTCGCGCACTTCACGCAAGTTAAGCACCATCGGTCTTTTTTCTTTTATTTTTGCAACCAGACCCAGATCATCTGCATTAATGACTGTACCTTCTGCCAAGACAACTGCTGATTTCAATTTATTTTGTAGCTCTCGAATATTTCCAGGCCAAGAATGCTTTAACATTGCATCGATAGCTCCATCACTAAAGCCTGTCGTTTTGGCACCGTATTCGTCTTTATACTGATTCAAGAAGATTCTTGCTAATAACAATACGTCATCATCACGCTCACGCAACGGCGGAATAGAAATAATAATTTCTCCGACTCGATAAAACAAATCTTCGCGGAAGCTTTCTTCTTTCACCATACTTTGTAAATCACGATGTGTTGCACAAACAACACGAATATCAACCGGGATCTCAATTCTGCCGCCAACTCGTTCGATTATGCGTTCCTGCAAAAATCGCAACATTTTTGCCTGCAAACCTAAAGGCATATCACCAATTTCATCTAAAAATAAGGTGCCTCCTTGCGCTGTTTCAATCTTGCCCAAAGTCGTTTTATTGGCTCCCGTAAACGCACCTTTCTGGTATCCAAACAACTCACTTTCAAGCAGATTTTCAGGAATTGACGCACAGTTAATCGCAACAAAAGGTTTTCCTTTACGCGTGCTATGTTCATGAATACTTCTAGCAAAGACTTCCTTACCGGTACCACTTTCACCTAATAACAGCGCTGTAATATCAGTCAGTGCAATTTTCTCGGCTTTGCGGCTGATGGCCTGAATTGCATCACTGTTACCTATAATTCGCCCCATAGAGGGTGTAGCGAGGGTTAACAGCCGATTTTCATTCTCTAGCTCAGCTAAGTTTAAAGCACGCTTAATAAGAATATTGATGGTGTCAGAATCAATGGGTTTTTGATAAAAATCGTAAGCCCCCATGCTGATAGCTTTTAACGCATTTTCTTTTTCATTATTACCCGTCACTACAATAACTTTTGTGCGTGGCAACAAGGCCATAATTTCTTGTAAGGTTTTTAAGCCCTCTGAGGCATTAGTGGGGTCAGGTGGTAATCCTAAATCGAGTGTAACAACGGTCGGCTCAAATCGTCTAAGCTGAGCGATCGCTGAACTACGGTCTGCCGCAAAAACGGTGTCAAATTCAGATAATGCCCATTTCAGTTGTTTTTGAATACCTAAGTCATCGTCTACTACTAATACTTTATCCATCATAACGCCTTGTATTATTCGGTCACGGGTATACTCAGCGTAAATACCGTTCCTTGGTCAATTTCACTTTCAACAGTAATTATACCGCCAATTTCTTCTATATAGTTCTTAGCATCATATGCACCAATGCCCATTCCCGCATTCCCTTTTGTGGTATCAAAAGGCTTAAATAATCGAGTTTCAATAAACACGGCAGACATACCCTCCCCAGTATCAATAACTTTAACGATAATATACTCTTGACCATTCATACTCAGCATTGAAGCATTGATAACAACGCTACCATCATCTTTGGTCGCCTGTTGGGCATTGCTAATAAGATGATACATGACATTAGCAAATTTTTCGGCATCTATTTGGACTAATAGTGAAGGCTCACACTCTACTCTCGGCAGGGGCAGGAAGCTTTGACAACGTTGCTCTACCACGCGCTGTAAAATAGACCCAACGTCGGTTTGGAGCTGGCGCTGCCTCTGGCTGGTTTTCTTTTCTGTTAATTGCTTGAGCATATTGTCCATTCTGCTTTTAGTGTACTCAAGTGTCTCAAAGGTATCATCAATAAATTCAGGGTTTGACTTGTGTTGTTTAGCATTGGCAAGGATTAGGTCAATTTGCGCCATCACATTTTTTAGATCATGTAGTACGAAGGCTGACATGCGACTAAAAGCAGCGAATTGTGCGTTTTCTGCTAATGATTGAGCGTCTTCAAACTGAAAAATATAATTAGAAACCTGCGCCGTTACTGCATTAATATAATCTCTTAATTCCCAGTTGAGTGACTTTACATGTTCTGTTTCTGCATCAACTAGTGCCATTCCCCATAATTTTTCTTGCCTAAATATAGGAACGATAAGCTGGTAATCAAATGAGTCCATGAAATAGTTTTTTAAACTGAGTTCTTCATATTGATGGGGCTTGACACGCAGTTCACCAATATCAATTATCCACGCCTTTTGGTCAAAAAAGGACTGTAACACCTGCATTTTTACCAAGTCATATTGACGACTCGCCCCACCATCTATCTTCGCAACTTGTTGCCAACCATTTTTATTTAATTTAAGTAACACGCCACTTTCGTATTCAACCGCCTGAAGCATGCCACTAAGAGACGTTTGGTAAGCTTCATTCAAGCTTCCTTGTTGTTCACTTAAAATCTCTGTTAGCTTGACCCACTCCACCCGATAGTCAAACTGATTGGCATAGAAATGTTTAGTAATAAATACTTTAATTTTAGTGCGAAAATTATGTGATAAAAATAAGCTTACTAACAAGATTAGCGAGACACCAATAAGCACAAACTGCACAGGATAACTCCAAGAGCCACCCAAATACTTCACCAAATAGCCAACTAAAGCCATCAAAAACAAATAACCACCCGCAACCAACAACAGCGTACTATGCAGCACCACATCGCGGCTTACAAAAATCGCAACTCCCCAATAACTGATGCGCCGAATAGCAAGGATCAAAAACGGTAGGAGTGCTACATAGATATAGCCTCGCGCATACACGTAGTTTTCACCAATTTGATTAATCATAGTAGCGTTTGCGTAGGTGACAAAATCAAATAGACTCAACGCACCTAAGAATAATACTAGCGGTTTGTAAGCCCATTTTTGCTCCCCAGCCTGTCTATAGACTAGCTCCAACACAATGAGCATTTGCAAAGCGATCAAGGTGTGCAGTGAATATTGCCATAAGTAAGGTAGCGCAGAAGTTGCTGCGGTAATGACGGCTAGCGTCGGCAAAACTAATAAGGATAGGCTAATCGGGCGAAGAATAATTTCTTTTAATGAGCTGAAATCGGACCGTAAACAAGAGGCGAGAAACAATACCCACACCCATTGACGAATAGCGTCGGCGGTAAAGAAGTGACTAATGTGAGTTTGCCAACCCAATAAGCTAATGTTACTCACCGCCCACAAACAAGTAGTAAGCGCAGCAGCCACTAAGAGGTGTTTGGCAATGCCGGGTTTACGTCCTGTAAAAAGCAATAATAACAGCGCAAAATAGCCTAGCGCTGCAATTGCATAACCTAAGTCGGAAAACATTATCTTTTTTGTACTAACAGGCTACCAATTGAATAGCCAGCTCCGAAAGAACAAAGAATACCGTAGTCGCCTTTGACTAAGTCTTCATTGTGAAGATTAAACGCAATAACCGAGCCTGCAGAAGCAGTATTGGCATAACGGTCAAGGACAATCGGTGCTTCTTCAAGCGTTGCTACCCTGCCCAACAAGCGTTTACTAATGAGCGTATTCATATTGATGTTGGCTTGATGTAACCACCAACGCGTTAGATCTTCAGGCATTAAGTCATGTTTGGCTAAATGCTCTCTAATATGTTCGGCGGCTAATGGACAGACATCTTTAAATACTTTACGACCCTCTTGATGAAATAATTTGTCTGCACCATAGGGGTCGGTATCATTTGCTCGGTTCAAATAACCATGATTTGAGCGGATATTGCTAGAGAACTGAGTAAAAGCTTTAGTTGATATCACATTAAATGCGTGATCACTGGTCACTGTATCTTCTGCTTCTAGAATAATAGCGGTTGCAACATCACCAAAAATAAAATGGCTGTCGCGATCGGTATAGTTAACTTGAGGGGAAACTAATTCAGGATTAATCACTAACACTGTTTTAGCTGTCTCAGCTTTTATCATTTCGTAAGCGCGATGCATGCCAAAAGTGGCCGCAGAGCAAGCTACTAGCATATCAAAACCAAAGCCTTTAATGCCCAACTCCGACTGCACTTCAATTGCAATTGCCGGATAAGAACGCTGCACATATGCACAAGCCACAATAACTGCATCGATATCATCTGCCGTCTTGTTCGCAGCTTTCATTGCCTTTATAGCCGCCGCAACCGCAATTTCTGCCTGATTTGAAATTTGTTCGTCGCTACGCTCTGCAATGAGAGGACGCATTCGATTAATATCAAGCACACCCTCTTTTTCATAAATATAACGGCTTTTAATACCTGACGCCTTTTCAACAAATTCAGCGCTTGAATGCGGCTTCGCAGCAATCTCGCCAGCCGCTATTTTATCTGCGTTATCAGCATTAAACTTATCTGAATAATCGTTGTAACTATTGATAAGTTCTTCATTAGTAATGCTGTGTTTTGGTGTCCACAATCCAGTACCACTCATAACCACTTGTTGTGTCATGTGCTCTGCCTTATAATTTTTGCGCTTTTATTTTTTGCGTAAGCTTAGCGCTTTATTCCATTTTTGTCATTATTGCATAAACTGAATTGAATACAACGTCCGCATTCTCTTAAAACTTGATGCTTAACTCTCTAGTTACGGGCTATTTATTGAAAAAAAACATTCCCCTAAACCTCAACAAAAGCGAACCCCACCACAAACCAAGCAATGATTACGCTGCCAAAACGAAGAACTCCGGCCAGTGACCAAAACGAAAAAAGCGCAACCACTATTAGCGGTTGCGCTTCTTTTAAGCTGTTTTTAAGCCTATTTTAAGCTTTTTACACCTTGTATTACTTAGTTTGGTGTAACTTGATAGACACTTATCGTACCGCTAATTTCATTACCCACGATAATCAAAGCTTCACCTGTTGCGCTATCTTCACCAGCGACAAAGACAATGCTTTCAGGAGCAAGATCACCAATCACATCAGCGGCGTTAAGGCCTTCGGTTAAGTCGCGATTAATTACGTAGTCAGCAAAAAATGCATCGAATGGATTAGTTACGTCATATACAAATATGCCACCCATTCTTTCAGTACCGATGAAAGCGTAAGTACGCTCCCCGATTGTACCAACAGCCATAGCTTCAGGCTCAGGGCCTTTGTTTTCTGAACGCGAGTCACTCGCATTTTTAGCATTATCATTATTGAATTGCGCACCATGCACAGACGCTGTAATACGTTCTAGGTCATCACCAGAATCAAACACAACAAGACCGTTCTGATCCCAAATAGTAAATGAACGAGCGCCGTAAGTATAAGCGGATTCATATTCACCATCGCCATCAGCATCGCCTAGCACACTAGTTACGCGCAAGTTATTCAAACGACCGTCCATTTGCAGCGTTTCTAAAGCAGAACCCGCTTGTGCCGTTAAGGTCTCCAGCTTAACTTCATCTGAGTAAGATAAACAACCTGCATCAATGTCATATGACTGCCCCATAGCAGCAGTACATGCAGCTTCGTCAGCAACATCAAAGTAATATTCTCTTGCATCGCCTTCGTTCGCAGTAACTAAGAAAGTAGCTCCTTTCCACTCGTAATTCGAAATACTGTCTGGCATGTAAAGACCATTCAAGCCTTCATATTTGGCAAAACTGACAGCGCCGTTTTCTTGGCCGTCAAAGTTTAAACCAGACCAACTTTTGCTGCCTAAACCAATAACTTGTACAGATAAGTCTTCAAGATCCAATATGGCTAAACCATTGTTCTCTTGTAAAGTGATGTAGGCTTTTGCGTTTGTTGTGGAAACATATTCTGGCTCGAGGTCTTGTGCTACTGTTGTGGTAATAGCGTTACCATTAATAGTTGAACCTGATGGATTAGGGAAATGCATACCCTGCGCTTCCAAAGCTGCTTGGGTTCCATTTAAACTAGCAAAAGTAATTATATCAGCAGTTTCTTCTGGCTCACCGTTAGCCAAAATATCGATAACAGATAATGTGCCTTCAGGGTCAATTGAGTAATCACCATTAGGCTCGCCTTCATTTGCCACAACTAGCTTTCCACCGTTTGGTGTAAACGCAATTGAGTCTGGCAATGCGCCCACTTCAACGCTGTCTAAAAAAGCAGGAGCACTGTTGTCTAAGCCATTATAAAAAAGAATAAAACCATTGTCTGTTTTAGTTGCCGCAGGCACTGCCACTGCCAATAAATTACCAAAGATAGCAATACTAGTAACGCTACCTAGTGGCACAGTTCCGGCAGTAGTAGGCAAAATAATTGATGACACAGTCAAATTGATTGAGTTAATAGGGTTGCTTAGTTCGGTGGATGTTATAGAACCCGCAGCGATTATCGCAATGCTATTAGTTGCTGAATTAGTCGCATAAATAGTTTGAGTTGCTTTGTGGTATTGAACAATTTCAGCTGAAGCTTGGGCACCAAGCGATGCTCTAGCTACCAACGATAGAGAAACGCCGGTTGAAGCATCTTGTCCGTTTACGCCATTTTCACCATCTATGCCATTGCCGCCGTCAATCCCGGGAACGCCTGAATCGCCCTGTGGACCCTGAGTACCTGCTTCACCGATGGCTCCATCGTCACCGTCTAACCCGCATCCTGTCAGCACAAAACCCATAGCAATAGCTAATAGGCTAATCTTAAATTTTGACTGTAACATCTGTTGTTCCCTCAAATTTTTATTATATTAAAGAAGATACCACTAAATAGATTGTCTGTTCAATCACAACCTAGCTTGATTGTAGTCGTGATATTATTACCTGATGGTAGCGATTCATCTTAGTGAATTATCTAACACTATGAGCTACTTCCATTATATTGACAAATGATCATGACGCTTTCATGACGATCATCTTGTTTACTAATTTAAAAAATATCAATCGGCTGGGGAAGCAGCGGAGCTACCATTTTAGCAACATGTCGAAAAAGCTGAATTCTCGTAGTGCCATTGCGCCATACAATACCTATATCTCTGAAGGCGTTATCCTCAGCTGGCAAACTAACGACATCTGTCGTATTTAATATATTTTTTTGCAATGCCATTTCAGGCAAAAATGTATAACCCATATCACTATTAACAAGTGATACAAGGGTATGCAAACTATTTGCAGTCAACGAACTGACCTGTTCTTTGTGTTTTAAACCACAAGCACTTACCGCATGCTCTGTTAAACAATGCTCTTTTTGTAATAGAAAAATACTGTCTTTGGGGAGTGAATCAACAGAGGGTGCTACTTTGAGGTCTTTCGCAGTATTTTTATGTGCGATTAAATGAAATGGGTCATGCCCTAAAATGAGTTGACGGCAACCAGGTGTTTGCATTGGTAGCGCAAGAATAAGTAAATCTAGCTCGCCATCGCCAAGCCTCGCGAGCAAATTATCGGTAGTATCTTCATGTAATTGCAGTTTAATATCAGGCAAATTAGCATGAATTGTTTTAATAAGGTCTTCAAATAAAAATGGCGCGATGGTCGGGATTACCCCCAATCTAAGGGTCCCTGACTTCCAATCACCTGCAGACTCAGCAAATTCTATCCATTCATGCGTTTGACTGAGTAAACGTTTACTTTTTTCGACAAGCGCCTCACCAAAATCGGTAAAAACGAAGTTTTTGTGTTCTCGTTCTAGCAATTGTTGACCAATGCCGTCTTCAAGATTTTGTACTGCAGCGCTAAGAGTAGACTGACTTACATTGCATTTCTCAGCCGCACGATGAAAGTGCTGCTCTTTATGCAGCACTGTCAAATAATATAAGTGTTTTAAATTAGGTAGTTTCATTGCGCTAGTCTATACCAACTAAAAACTATACGCCAAATGAGAAAGTTAAAATAAAGAAGAAAATGATCGACAGTGATGCACCTGCAGGAAGCGTTACTATCCAAGAAATAATGATACTGCGGATTACTTTGCCATTCAGTGCTGCAACACCTTGTACGATACCTACGCCTAACACAGCGCCCACTAGCGTTTGGGTTGTAGAAATAGGTAGGCCGGTACCTGAAGCAATCAGGACCGTTGTAGCGGCGGCTAGTTCAGCTGCAAAACCTTTGCTTGGGGTTAAATGCGTAATACCTTGACCAATTGTTTTCATAACGCGATGTCCGAACAAGGCTAAGCCTGCCACAATACCCAAACCGCCTAGAGGTAGTATCCACCATGCGAGATCCGCATTATCTAATATAGCACCGTCGTTACTCACCACACTGACAACCGCTGCTAGAGGACCAATTGCGTTTGCCACATCGTTGGAACCATGCGCAAACGCCATACAACAGGCAGTTAGCACCATTAAAATCGCAAATATCTTTTCAACATTGGCCGTTTGTTCTTCGGTGGTCAATGCTTTCTCAACATGTAGACGGCGAATTAATACCATACCGATTAAACCAACAATAACGCCTATGGCAATTGCCAACATGTAGCCTTGTTCGGTAGGTAGGCCTAAACCGACATGCTTTAGACCCTTCTTAATTGTCACTAGTGACATAATAAACCCAGCAAGACCCATGTAAATAGGTACGTATTTGACCGCATAGATAAGTGGTGTGGCGCGGTCAAAAATAAGCTTCTTAGCACTAATATAAATGAGTATCGCAATGAGTCCAGATATCGCAGGTGTAACAACCCAACTACCGACAATACCGCCAACTTTACCCCACTCTACGGCATCAGGACTAACACCCACAGCAGTAAAACCGATAATTGCGCCTATAATAGAATGCGTTGTCGACACTGGCCACCCAAAATATGACGCGACGGCTAACCATATGCCGGCCGATAGCAGTGAGGCTATCATTCCTAAAACTAGGTATTCTGGAATGTCGGTAAAATACGAGACATCGATAATGCCCTTGCGAATAGTTGATGTTACTTCGCCACCAGCTAAATAAGCGCCTGCAAATTCAAAAATCATTGCGATTATAATGGCTTGTTTGAGGGTGATTGCTTTTGAACCTACTGAGGTACCCATTGCATTTGCAACGTCATTAGCACCTATTCCCCAAGCCATAAAGAAACCTACGACTGCAGCCATGACAACTAACAAAAACCCGTAACTGGTGATTATATCCATAAATTAATAAAGCCTAAAGGTGAGCGTTTTATCGATGATTTTGTTGTGATCAACCCTGCGAGGGTTGACCTGTGGGCAATATGTCCGCAGACAAAACTGTTAGTAGACCTAGAAATCATAATTGAGGTTCATAAGTTAGACGCCAGTATGGTACAACATGGGAGAATGATCGCAAGCATTCAAAAGTATAAAAATTTATAAAGTGGTTTATTTCATTAATTTTTTCACGATCTTTTTCATCGAAGAATGTCGTACATCTTTTCCATAAGTAAGAAAGAGTATGTATTCGCACAAGTTTTTACAACGATCTCCAATTCTCTCTAAAGAACGTATTGCCCAAAGCACATCAAACCACTTCTGCATGTCTGTTTGATTATTTTGCATTTCATTTGCAGTTTGTTTGAGCAACTCCTTATGCTTTTTATCAATCGCCTCGTCTTGCTCATAAACGGCGACGGCCGACTTCTCATCTTGGCGCGCAAATGCATCGAACGTGCCGCGCATCATAAACACGACTTTTTCAGCAATCATCAACATGCCACCTAATACCAGATCAGACGGTGGTAATTTGTCTTTGGTTACTAATTTAGCAATACGGCATATCTCATCACCAATACGTTCGATATCAGTGGTTGCCCGAGAGACCGTCATTATCAGCCTAAGATCGCTCGCCGTTGGATTTCGTTTAGCGATAATTCGCATACATTCATCATCGATCTGCACTTCCATCGAATTAATTTTCAAATCATTCAACAGGACCCGCTCTGCTAAACTTGCATTATTTTCGCGAATAGCAGTAATGGTATCAATTAACTGTTGTTCGACTTCGCCACCCATCGTTAAAACAGAGTTAGTCAGGTTCTCAAGTTCTTGATTGAACTTGCCTGATATGTGCGTATTTAACTCTAAATGTCTTTTCATGTATCGTTGCGTTCCTGTCGCTAGCCGTAACGACCAGTTATATAGTCTTCAGTTTGCTTTTTGGCTGGCATAGTAAAAAGCGAGTCGCTATCAGAATACTCAATGAGTTCGCCCTGATGCAGAAAAACAGAGTAATCAGACACCCTAGCCGCTTGTTGCATATTGTGCGTCACGATAACTACGGTCGTGGTCTTTTTGAGCTGGTTGATAAGCTCTTCGATATGCAAGGTTGTTAATGGGTCAAGCGCAGACGTAGGTTCATCTAGTAACAATATTTCGGGTTTCAATGCAAGCGCTCGGGCAATGACTAAGCGTTGCTGCTGACCACCTGAAAGCAGCAGTGCGGAGTCAAATAATCGGCCTTTAACTTCATCCCACAATGCTGCATTGCGTAATGACGATTCGACAATATCGTCAAGCATTCTGCGTTCAGTTTTGCCTTGAATGCGTAATCCAAAACACACATTTTCATAAATACTCATGGGAAACGGATTGGGACGCTGAAAAACCATGCCTACACCAGTGCGTAATTTGGCTACGTTTTCTTTTTTATTATAGATATCGCGACCATCTAACAAGACTTCGCCGCTAAAAGCGTACTTTTGATTAAGTTCGTTCATTCTGTTGAAACTGCTTAACAAGGTCGATTTACCGCAGCCACTTTGACCAATCATTGCCGTTATTTTATTTTTAGGAATGCGCATATTAATCTTGTTCAATACAAGATTGTTATTCAACCATACACTAAAGTCCTTAACCTCGATGGCAGTTTGCTCATCGGTAAGATTGTCTAACGCCAGAGTTTCAGTTTCAAAAAGCTTTAACATAAGGGTTATTTACTCTTCCTATGACTATTAATAGCGAGCGTAAAACGGCGCTTAAAAGTGCAATAAATACCGCAATCAAAATGGCGGTTACTATGACTAAACACGAACATAACGGTCGCGCAGTCGATTTCGCACAATAATAGCAAATAAATTTAAAATGAAAACGACTAACAACAATAACATGCAACTCGCAAACATCATTGAAGAGCCTTGCGTGTTGGTTTGATTATGAAACGCCCCGTCATAAATGAATACGCCTAAATGCATAAACTGGCGCTCTAAGTGTAGAAACGGAAATTCGCTATCTACGGGTAAACTAGGCGCAAATTTTACGGCCCCCACAAGGATCAATGGGGCAACTTCTCCTGCGGCGCGAGCAATAGCCAAAATAACCCCAGTCATTATACCGGGGCTAGCGACCGGTAGTACCGTTTTCCAAATGGTTTCCATTTTAGTTGCGCCTAACGCATAACTGCCGGCTCGCAAACCTTCGGGAACGCGGCGCAAGCCCTCTTCGGTAGACACAATCACCACTGGTAGAGTTAACAATGCCATCGTCAAGGCTGCCCAAAACAAACCCGGCGTGCCAAATGTAGGAGATGGTAAAGCGTCGCTAAACAAGAGAGAGTCAATAGAACCGCCCAAGGTATACACAAAAAAACCTAGCCCAAATACGCCATATACAACACTCGGTACGCCAGCCATATTACTTACGCAAATCCTTATTACCGATGTTGTCATATTATTGGGCGCATATTCGTGCAAATAAATAGCCGCCATAGCACCAAATGGCGCGACTATCACAGCCATTAATAAAACCATTAATACCGTGCCAAACAATGCAGGAAAAACACCACCACTAGTGGAAGCTTGTTTAGGGGAGTCAGAGACAAACTCGATGAGTTTATTACCACTATACGAAAATTTATTAAATAAACTCATCATATTTGGTTGAAATAGATGGTTAATATCTTTTACAAGAATATCAAAAGGTTGTCCTGATGCGTCAATAAAAACTAAACGATAAGAGGCTATTTTTTGACTTAACACTTCAGCTTTTTGCTGCCAATAAGTAAATTGTTTTAGTTCTTTTAAACGCGCAGGCGCTTGCTCACTAACACCAGATTGATTTAATACTGATATTTTTCGATGCAAGACCGTCAAATAATTAGTTTGTATATCGCGTAGTTGTGTTTGAAAAATCGCCACACTGGCAATCACATCGTCTAACTCTGCAAGCTGATAAGGCTCGCTATCAGGCGCATTAATCAGTTGAAAATTGCCGTATTGAATTGCGCCTGAATCCAAATTTATCTGATAAATAACATCGACTTGTTCTACTACCATGACTGGCACCGGCAGCGTTGTATTAAAAAACTTTGCATTGAGTTTATTGCTTAATGCCTCATTAAACTCATCAATGTCGACTGAACTGGGCACGAACACGCTAACTTCACCGTTTATTTTATCGTAGGTCGTGATTTTAAAAACTTGTGATGGCCAAAAATAAGCGCCGCCTTTTAATACAATAAATAGCACTAAGCTAGTTAGTGCGATCAGTAAGATAGCAGCACTCAGACCACTCGCAAAGCTAGAGATTGTTTGTTTTTCAGTCGCGCTAAATTTACGCATCGGTATACACCTTACGCAAACGGTTGCGCAGAATTTCAGCCGCTGTGTTAACGATAAAGGTAAAGATAAACAAAATACTTGCGGTTAAAAATAAGGTATTAAAATGACTGCTGTTTACATTTGATTCTTGCATTTCTATTGCTAAATTAGCTGTCATTGAGCGCAGGCCTTCAAGAATATTCCAATCACTAATTGGTGTATTACCGGTGACCATCAGCACAATCATCGTTTCACCAAATGCACGACCAAAACCCAACATAACGGCAGAAAGAATACTTGGCATAGCAACAGCGATAATAACGCGACGCAGTGTTTGTAATTTGGTTGCCCCCAGTGCAAATGAAGCTTGTTTGATACTTTCAGGTACTTCAAACAATGCATCCTCAGCTAACGAATAAATACTTGGCGAAATGGCTACACCCAAAGCGATGGCGACGACAATGGTGGTTTTCGAAATATTCAGTATATTGTCGTTTTGCACACCAGCTTGGGCATCGCCTAGCAACAAAAAACGCCACACGTCGCTGAGTGTAAAACAAAATAAACCTAACAACACTACTGCTAGAACAATAACCAAAATTTCCCAGCGGCGGTCAAACTTATCGTCTAACACCTTTGCCACTCTTGATTGCAACAATGCCGCTGCAACCAGCAATACGGGGAGAGAGACAATAAACAAAATAACCGACAGCAAGAACTCTTCAGCTATGGGTACCATCCAAACTGCAGCAATAAAACCAATCACTACCGATGGCACTGCTTCGAGCATTTCTATTGTTGGTTTGAGATATTTGCGTACAGCAGGGTGAGCAAAATATGATGTGTAGATCGCAGCACCTAACGCCAGTGGGATAGCCACAAATAAAGCAAGAAAAGAGGCTTTTAGACTACCCACAATTAAAGGCACTATACTGAATTTGGTTTCATAGTTTTCGGAAGCACTGCTCGTTTGCCACACATACGCGGGTTGTTCGTAACCCTCGTACCATACTTCTGAAAAAAGGCTCTTGAGCGTGGTTATACCTTGCAAGTTATGTATTTCGAGCGAATGCATTTTATTTTGATCAAATATATAAAGATGATCACCAAACCATTGCAAGTCTATGCCGGGTAATCCTAAGTCCTGTGAACGAAAGATCTGATTTGTCATTCGATTTAGAAAAGCGATATCGCCAATTTTCGAAAAGACCACCGCTGCATTAGAATCAGAATCGAAGCCCATTTGCTCAATACCCCCGTCTAACTCACTAATATCAGCCTGGTTGTGTCGAAAAACAAAGTTTCCTTGTTCATTCAGCATTACCCATTTACTTAAAACGTGTTGTGGGTCTTGAGTGAAAAAAGAGCGCTGACTCGGCGATAAAAAAATACGCACTACGTCACGGGCCAATAACTGTCGGTCAATAACGTTATTTGTACTATCGACTAACGACATAATGTTTTTCGATATGGTTAACAGTTGTCTTGACCTTGGTATTACCTGATATTGTTCTATATCCTCATATAAGTAATGTTTGAAAGCAGCGGGCTGCTTTTTATCAAACCAATAAGTGCTTAGCGTTAAATTTTCAAGCTGACTTAACATCACAAAGTTGCCGGATTTTGCAAACTGCCACGTCCTCTCGCTAGCCAATGAATTTAAACCTGCGGGAGCTTCGCCCGACCTCTTGTTGTTATCGCTAAGTTTTGAATTTATTCCAATAGAGCTTTCGAGCGTCAAATTATATTGCTGTTTTTCATACGACAGTCTATACAACTCAAATAAATTATTTGGCGTAATAACACCCACATAGGTTAAATCGCCCTGCTCAGGAAACAAAATTTGATGTTGGCAAGAAAACGGGAAGCGTTTGCTATTACTGGAGTCAGCCTGCTGATTAGCAGTCGTCTGCTCAGCCATTAGCATTCGATTTATCAAGATTAGGTCGCATTTATCGACCCCCACATAATGAACCCCAGAGCTCAGTTCTACGATGCCCGACAAATGGGTTGTTTGTGCTAGCAACGAGGTACTCTGCAATACTAACTTGGGTGATTTAAATAAAGGGAAGGCGTTACTAAAAATATTCCAAATCAATAATAGAAAAGTAGCTAATACCAGCCAACCGAAACCCGTCACGACTTTGCGTGTTATCCAGTCTTTGCGAAATCTGCGAGTATTAAATTGATGTTGTTCTTGGTGATTCATTTAGAATATTAAATTGAGTAAAAACACGGAATGACTTAGCCTTACTAAAGCACTATACTCAAGACAAATCAATAGTTAAGGACAATTCTATTATGCAAGCAATGGTACTTACTTTAATAGGCAAAGACAAACCCGGATTAGTTGATGCAATCGCCAAATGCATCATTGATGTCGAGGGGAACTGGCTGAAGAGTAGTTTTTGTCAACTTTCTGGGCAATTCGCGGGCTTTATCGAAGTTATGCTGCCGCAAGAAAAACACCATGAATTAGTCAATTCGTGCCATCAGCTAGCCCATTTACATATCACCTTACTGCCCTCTAATACTCATGAAACCCCACTTGATGCAAAGGCAGTTATTCTAGTTACCGGCAACGATAGAAGAGGGATTGTTAGTGATATTACCTCGACCTTAAAAACCTTTGATATTAATATCATCGAAATGACCACACAGTGTGAAAGCGCACCCAACTGGGGGAGTTCATTGTTTACCGCAAAAGTCGTTGTTTCAGTATCACCGCAAATGGATTTAGACAATGTAAAGTTGGCGATAGAAGATATCACCGATGACTTAATGGTAGAAATTGAAAAAAGTTAATCATATTTGTCATATTTAACCACTAAAATGCCCTTGGCCCTAATTTTCTGCATGAGTATTTAGAGAGTAATAATGAACGAAAAAGAACTTTACTACCCAAAAGAACTTAGCTGGTTGTCATTCAATGAGAGAGTCCTGCAAGAAGCTGCAGATGAAAACAACCCAATTATCGCGCGCATTCGCTTTTTAGGAATCTATTCGAACAACTTAGACGAGTTTTATCGTGTGCGCTTTGCCGACGTTAAACGCCAAATCACGATATCTCACAATGATGGAAATGAAGAACAAGCGTTGGCTTTTGAATCACTGCTTAAACGCATCCAAGAAAAAGTGCATCATTTATCAAAGCGCTTTGATGCCATTCACCGTGATATTACCAAGACCTTAAGAAGATACAACATTCATATTCTTCGACATCCAGAGTTGAACGAAAGCCAACTTATTTGGGCTCGTAAGTACTTTAAAAGTAAAGTATTATTGCACGTTGCACCTATATTACTAGATAGTAAAGGTCATTTAATCCAACGCTTAAATGATAGTTCTGTATATCTCGACGTTGCCCTGCGCAGAGAAGGTCGAAATACTAAGTATGCCGTTGTAGAAATACCGACAAATGCGATAAGTCGTTTTGTTGTCCTACCTCCTGAAAAAACTAAAATGAAAAAACAGATCATCTTAATTGATGACCTCATCAAACTCTGCTTACCTGATATTTTTAAGGGTTTTGTTAAATTTGATTCCGCTGATGCCTATTCATTTAAAATAACGCGCGACGCCGAGTACTCTATTAATGATGAAATTGACGAAAGCTATGTGGAAAAGATGTCCGAAGGCATGAAGCAACGTCTTATTGCTGAACCCGTTAGAATTATTCACGACGACGGTATGCCCGATGATATGATCAAAGACTTGCGCAAACGCTTAAGAATTTCATCCGAAGACACCATTCAAACTGCGGGTCACTATCGTAATTTTAAAGACTTTATAAGTTTTCCAAACGTTGGACGTAGTTATCTTGAAAACCCAACATTACCCGAGATTTCTAACAAAGCTTTTTCAACCCACGATACGGTTTTTCAAGCAATCGCAGACAAAGACATTCTCTTATATTATCCATACCATGAGTTTTTGCACTTCACTGAATTTGTTCGGCAGGCGGCATTTGACCCGCAAGTTAAACACATTCGACTGAACATTTATCGCGTTGCATCACAATCGCGCATTATCAACTCGTTAATTGATGCTGTGGACAATGGTAAGAGTGTAACGGTAGTTGTTGAGCTTCGAGCTCGCTTTGATGAAGAGGCTAATATTGCATGGTCTAAAAGTATGACTGACGCGGGTATTAAAGTTGTGTTAGGTAATCCTAATGTGAAAATTCACAGCAAGCTTTGCGTAGTCTCACGAGAAGAACGCGGCATAATGAAGCATTACTCACACTTTGGAACTGGTAACTTTAACGAAAAGACAGCGAAGATATACACTGACTTGAGCTTATTTACCTGCAACCAAGAGCTTGCTTTAGAATGTATTCAAGTGTTTGACATGATCCAAAATCCATATAAAAAGATGAAGTTTCAGCACTTACAACTTTCGCCGATTAACGCCCGCAATAAAATACAATCGTTAATCAGACAAGAAATTCAGCGTGTCAATGAAGGACACAAAGGACTAATAACATTAAAGATCAATAACTTAGTTGACAAAGAGTTGATTGACAACTTATATCATGCTAGTCAATCCGGTGTAAAAATAAAAGCTATTATTCGCGGAATGTGCGCCTTAATACCCGGTGTAAAAGGCCTTAGTGAGAACATTGAAGTCATTAGCATCGTTGACCGCTACTTAGAACATCCTCGCATCATGGTGTTTCAGAATGGCGGCGATAAACGGGTTTATATTTCATCGGCTGATTGGATGACGCGTAACATGGAATATCGAGTGGAAGTTGGCTGTCCTGTTTATGATCCTGACGCTATCAAAATGATAGAAGACCTATTAGACATTCAATTCAAAGACACCTTAAAAGCTCGTGTCATAGACGAGCACCAAGTCAATGATTACGTCAAGCGTGGTAATCGCAAGCACCTGCGCTCACAAATTGAAATACATAAGTACCTCACAAAAAAGGAAGCGCTTTAATTGCAAACCTTAGAAAATGTTTTTGAAGATGTCCAAACTCGTGACATCAACCTTTATGCTGCTTTAGATATTGGTTCTAATAGCTTTCATTTAGTTATTGCAAGAGTCGTTGCAGGTTCGTTACAAACAGTTCAAAAAATAAAACACAAAGTCCGATTAGCCGAAGGTTTGAACGATAAAAATATTCTATCTGACGAAGCAATGGACCGCGGTTTAACAACATTACAAAGTATGGCGGAGAGCATGCAGGGGCTTGAACCCTCGCATGTTCGAATTGTAGCCACACATACCTTGCGCAAAGCGCGGAACGCAAAAGTTTTCTTATCTAAGGCTCGAAAGGTGTTTCCCTACCCGATTGAGATTATTTCAGGTCCTGAAGAGGCTCGTTTAATTTATACTGGTATTGCCAATACCACCCAATCTGAAGGTAACCGTTTAGTTATAGATATTGGTGGCGGTTCAAGTGAGTTTGCCGTTGGTGAACACTTACTTCCAGTTATGTGCAAAAGTGTGCAAATGGGTTGTGTTAGTTACCAACAACGTTATTTTGCTGATGGCGTTATCACCAAGAAAGCGTTCCAAGAAGCCATCACCGCTGCTCGCCAAGAAATTGAATTAGTTGTGGCTAATTTAAAACGGTTTAAATGGGAAACGAATATTGGCGCGTCAGGCACGATTCGATCTATTTGCTCGGTTCTAAGCGCGCAAGCACACAGTGATAATGATGTCCCCATTACAAAAACTGGCTTGAATGAATTAATGCAAGCTTGTTGTGAAGTGGCGCATTCAGGCGAGCTAAACTTACCCGGTTTAACTGATGATCGAAAACCCGTATTTGCTGCAGGACTGAGTATTCTGGTTGCGATTTTTCGTAGTTTGAATTTAACGTCGATGGAAGTCAGTGGTGCGGCATTACGCGAAGGTGTGTTATATGAAGCACATGATAGAGGCGCAAATAAAAATATTAGAGAACGCACAGCGCAGAGCCTAGCAACACGCTATGACGTAGACACGTTGTATGCTAAAAAGGTTTGGGGTACGTGTATTAAAATTTATGAACAAGCGGCAGATGCTTGGAACATTAACACATGGGATTTACGCCACTTATTAGGTTGGTCAGCGCTGTTACATGAAGTCGGCTTGCAAATCAATTCTAGGGGCGTGCAACGTCATTCCAGTTATATTATTGAACAAAGTGATTTACCCGGGTTTAACCAAGAACAACAAAAACTCTTAGCAGCCCTAGTTCGCTACCACCGCAAAAAGATAAAACTAGCAGAATTACCTACCTTCGTTAACTACAATGAAACTGTTGTACTGAAATTATTGGTACTACTGCGACTGGGTATTTTGCTTAATATTAATCGCCAAGAAAGCCAATTGCCCGAATTTGGTCTGGAAATTGTTGAACAAAAAATTGTCCTTAGTTTTCCCGATAATTGGTTTGATTTGTCACCGCTCCTATTGGCCGATTTGCAGCAAGAAAACCGATATATTGAAGCTACAGGTATGAGTATTCGTATTAAGTAAACGCAGTTTTAAAGGGAACACTGTTAATATTAACGGTGCTCCCTTGGTTTCTAATTGACTGCAGCTAAACTGTATTTGCTGAACCTAGGTTTTGGATGCTTGATAAATGCCTTCAATCGAATTGTTCAACGTCGCATTGAACTCATCGTCCGATTGTTGGAAAGACACACCTTCAGTTAATGCACGAGAGAAACTCGCGATCATGCCTTTGTTTTCACTTAGTTTTTGATTCGCTACATCACGTGAATAACCGCCTGACAATGCAACAACCTTGATCACCTTTGGATGTTCAATACACTCTTTATAGAAATTTGCAGACTCTGGCAACGTCAGCTTCAACATTACGTGCTGATCACCAGATAAGGCATCAAGTTCACTTAAGATAGCCGCTTTTAATAAGGCTTCAGCTTGCGCTTTTTCTGGGCTGTTGATATCAACTTCAGGTTCAATAATCGGTACTAAACCAGCGGCTAAAATTTGCTTAGCGACAACAAACTGTTGAGCTACAGCAGCATTAACACCGGCTTCATTTGCTAATTTTACGACAGAGCGCATTTTAGTGCCAAAAACGTCTTGTGCATTCGCCTTTGCTAGCAACTCATCTAGACCAGTAATTGGCTTCATTAATTGAGCGCCATTTACTTCGTCTTCCAAACCTTTATCTACTTTTAAGAATGGAACAACATTTTTTTGTTGCCATAAATAATGTGCGCTAGACAGACCTTCAACGTCACGATCCAACGTGTTCTCAAACAAGATAGCACCTAATACGCGCTCTCCGGTAAATGCAGGACTGGTCATAATACGAGTACGCATTTGATGCACACAAGTGAACATCTCTTGGTCGTTCGTGTAAGCTGACTCGTCAACACCGTAAAGCTTAAGCGCTTTAGGTGTACTTCCACCGCTTTGATCTAATGCGGCAATAAAGCCAACTTCATTTTTTACTTTTGCCAACATGTCTTGTTGTGCTTGAGTTGTCATCTAACGCTCCTTTTTGTGTTTGCGAGCTATATTTGCTCAATATCGCTATATTAGCTTGATTTTATGGGCCTTACCACTTCTGATTCAGCAGGTAACAGCCCCTTTGAGCGCGCCCACAAGCAAGTAAGTTAACTTTAGTCTCTATCTAAAATAGCAACTGCTGGTAAGATTTTACCTTCTAAAAACTCTAAAAATGCACCACCACCGGTGGAAATATAAGATATTTTGTCTTCAATACCATATTTCTCAACTGCGGCAAGTGTGTCACCACCACCGGCAATAGAAAAAGCATCGCTGTCGGCAATAGCCATGGCTAATGCTTTAGTTCCTTCGCCAAATTGATCAAATTCAAATACACCAACCGGACCATTCCACACAATAGTGCCCGCCTGCTTAATAATAGCAGCTAGCGTTTTTGCCGTTTCGGGCCCAATATCAAATATCATATCGGCGTTATCGACCGCACTGACCGCTTTTAAAATAGCGGGTGTCGATTCAGAGAATTCAGTACCGGTAACCACATCAGTTGGCACCGGTATTTCGCCATTATTATCTTTGGCAGCTTGCATTAAGCGTTTTGCCTCTGGAATAAGGCTTTCTTCAAATAACGATTTACCAACGTTGTGACCTTGTGCGGCAATAAATGTATTAGCGATACCGCCACCCACAATAAGCTGGTCGACTTTACTTGCTAATGATTCAAGTACGGTTAACTTAGTAGATACTTTTGAACCACCAACAATCGCAACTAGCGGCCGCGCCGGGTTATCCAAAGCTTTACCTAGGGCTTCAAGTTCTCCGGACAACAAAGGCCCTGCACAGGCTTCGGTAGCAAACTTCGCTACGCCATGAGTTGATGCTTGGGCTCTATGTGCGGTGCCAAAAGCATCCATCACAAAGACATCACACAAGGCAGCATATTGCTTAGCTAGGGTCTCGTCGTCTTTCTTTTCGCCTTGGTTAAAGCGCACATTCTCGAGCACCGTCACTTTAGCTGCAGACACATCGAGGCCATTAATATAATCAGTTGCTAAAACAACACCACCATCCAGCGCCTTGTTTAAATAGTCAACGACAGGCTGTAATGAAAACGCGGGGTCGAACTCACCTTCGGTAGGACGACCTAAGTGCGACATCAACATTAGGGTAGCGCCTTTCTCTAAGGCTAGTTTTATGGTTGGGAGAGAGGCTCGAATTCGAGCGTCAGAGGTCACAACACCATCTTTTACAGGGACATTTAAGTCCTGTCTGATTAGCACTCGCTTCCCTTGTAAGTCTAACTCTTGCATTTTACGAATGGTCATAACCTTGTCCTTTCAGGCGTTTAAAAAAATTAACGTTTAAGTTGATGCATATATAACGCGGTGTCGAGCATACGGTTTGCAAAACCCCATTCGTTATCGCACCAAACTAATGTTTTAACTAGCTGCTTGTGACTCACTCTGGTTTGCGTACCATCGACGATTGAAGAGTGTGGGTCATGATTGAAATCTATCGATACTAGTGGTTCTTCAGTGTAATCAATTATGTGTTTTAAATCGCCATGCGCACTCTTTTTAAGTGCTGCATTGACATCACTAACCGTTACTTTGTCACGTAACGTGACACTCAAATCCATGGCAGTCACGTTAATAGTAGGCACTCGCACCGCAATTGCCTCAAACTTACCTGCAAAGCGCGGTAAAATTCTCTCGATACCAACAGCTAAGCGAGTATCCACCGGAATGATAGATTGGCTTGCGGCGCGAGTACGACGTAAATCGGGATGATAAGCATCAATCACAGGTTGATCGTTCATAGATGAATGGATGGTGGTAATCGTGCCACTCTCTACACCAAAAGCATCATCAAGCACCTGAATAATCGGTACAATACAATTAGTAGTGCATGAGCCATTTGACACAATCACATCGCTTGATTTTAAACTGGTATGATTAATACCAAACACAATAGTCGCATCCATATCTTGTCCACAAGGCTGTGAAAACAAGACCTTCTTTGCGCCATTCTTAATGTGTTGCTGGGCTGACTCTCTGGCACTAAATACACCAGTGCATTCCAATACAATATCTACATTAACCGTTGACCATGGCAGATCTTCAATGCGCTTTTCTTGAAAAAGTGGAATTTTATCACCCTGAACAATTAAGCATTTGTCGGTATAGTCGACGGTGCCTTTAAAACGACCATGCGCGGTATCGTATTTTAACAAATGTGCGACGCCTTCTGGCGAGGCTATTTCATTAATGGCGACAACTTGAATTTGGTGATTACGTCCAGACTCATAGAGTGCACGCAAGACATTTCGGCCAATGCGACCGAAACCATTTATAGCAATGCGCAGCATTACGCTGCGCTCATTGGTTGAAACAAATTAAACGTGGTTCTCAAACCTTACTTCAGTCCTTTTGCAACGTTATAAACTGCATCTGTTGTAATATTAAAGTAAGCAAATAAGTCACTCGCAGGTGCCGACTCACCAAACGTATCCATGCCTACAACAGCGCCATCGAGACCTACATATTTGTACCAAGTATCTTTTGCAAGTGCTTCAACAGCCACTCGTTTAGTCACGATTCTAGGCAACACCGTTTCTTTATATTCTGCAGACTGACGGTCAAACAAGTCAGTGCATGGCATTGATACCACACGAGTTGGCGTACCTTCAGCGTTTAGTTTCGCTGCAGCGTCAACGGCTAAATGTACTTCAGAACCGGTTGCAATTAAGAGGATTTCTGGAACAACGTCGCTGTCAACTAATACATAGCCACCGCGTTCTACGTCAGATAATTGCTGCGCATTTCTGGATTGCTGCGGCAAGCCTTGGCGCGTAAAAATTAACGTTGTTGGACCATCTGTTCTTTCAATGGCCGCTTTCCAAGCAATAGCAGATTCAACTTGATCGCATGGACGCCAGTTATCCAAATTCGGCGTTGCACGCAATGAAACGACCTGTTCTACCGGTTGATGCGTTGGTCCATCTTCACCCAATCCAATTGAATCGTGAGTGTACACAAATATGCATGGCTGTTTCATGAGCGCTGCCATTCTTACCGCATTACGAGCGTATTCCATAAACATTAAGAATGTTGCGCCGTAAGCTTTAAAGCCGCCATATAAAGTAATGCCGTTCATCATTGCCGACATACCAAATTCACGCACGCCATAATACAGGTAGTTACCAGATGCATCATCTTTACTGACGCCTTTACTACCAGACCAGATTGTTAAGTTAGAGCCCGCTAGATCTGCAGAACCACCTAATAATTCGGGTAATAAAGGACCAAACGCATTCAATGCGTTTTGCGACGCTTTGCGTGTCGCTATATTTTCAGGATTATCTTGCAAGCGACGAATATACTTAGCCGACTCATGCCCCCAAGATTCAGGCAACGTGTTATTTTTTCTACGTATAAACTCTTCGGCTAACTCAGGATAAGCTTGTTGATAGTCAGCGAATAGTGCTTCCCAAATAGCCTCTTGTGAAGCACCTTTTGTTTTAGCATCCCAACCCGCGTAAACATCCGCAGGAATTTCAAATGGGACATATGGCCAGTTGAGTTCTTTTCTAACCAACTCAATTTCAGCATCACCTAGTGGCGCGCCGTGGCAATCTTCTTTACCTTGCTTATTGGGTGACCCAAAACCAATCACTGTTTTACAGCAGATTAACGTTGGGCGAGTCGTATCTGCTTTAGCTTGCTCGATAGCCGTACTAATTTGCTCGGGATCATGTCCGTCTACGTCACTGATCACTTGCCAGCCATAAGCCTCGAATCGTTTAGGCGTATCATCACTAAACCAGCCCTCGACTTCACCGTCGATAGAAATACCATTATCATCCCAAAACGCAACTAATTTGCCCAAGCCTAATGTACCAGCAAGAGAGCAAGCTTCGTGGGAGATACCTTCCATTAAGCAACCATCTCCTAAGAACGTATAAGTTTGGTGATCGACAATTGCAAACTTGTCGCGGTTAAATTGTGCAGCTAATACTTTTTCGGCAATGGCCATACCAACAGCATTAGTCAGACCTTGCCCTAATGGACCAGTGGTTGTTTCGACACCTGGCGCATAACCATATTCTGGATGGCCTGGTGTTTTAGAATGTAGTTGACGGAATTGCTTTAATTCCTCAATGGGCAATTCATAGCCTGAGAGGTGCAATAGTGAATAAAGCAACATTGAGCCATGACCGTTTGATAGCACAAAACGGTCTCTGTTTGCCCAATTTGGGTTTTGTGGGTTGTGCGACAAGAAGTCTGTCCACAATACTTGAGCAATATCTGCCATTCCCATTGGTGCGCCAGGGTGACCTGACTTCGCTTTTTGAACAGCGTCCATACTTAACGCACGGATGGCGTTGGCTAAATGACGACGTGATGGCATTGGCTCTCCTTGAAACTTCAATTACTCATTGCGTATAAGACGACCTCCGCTAATAGAAGGCAATCTCAAAATAGACCGCGTATTCTCTTACAGTAGGCCACTTTGTTCAATCATTATTCGGCTTTTATATGTGCATTTTTTTGACTAAATACGCTTTTATAAAATCCAAATTACGCTAGAAGCCGTACCTAGCAATACACACGCTAGACTTTTAGACGTCTAGAAGTAAATATTGGTAAAATATCAAATTTGCTCTACAATACGTTCATGAAGTTGCGACGACGTTGTGAAAAAGCAGCGGCGAGAGTCAATTTGCAGCAAATATTTACCTTTTATAAATTGGGATAATGGACATCAAGACTGTCCGTGCTGAAACGAATATAGGATAATCAATGGCAAGTCACTTATTTACATCAGAATCTGTATCTGAAGGTCATCCAGATAAAATTGCAGACCAAATCTCAGATGCGGTTCTTGATGCTATCTTAGAAATCGACCCTAAAGCACGTGTCGCTTGCGAAACATATGTAAAGACAGGCATGGTGTTAGTCGGCGGTGAAATCAACACCAATGCTTGGGTTGATATTGAAGAATTAACCCGTAAAACCGTGAATGAGATTGGCTATACTCATTCTGATATTGGATTTGATGGTAACTCGTGTGCTGTTTTGAATGCAATAGGTAAACAATCCAACGATATTAATCAAGGTGTTGACCGCGCTTCGCCAGAAGAACAAGGCGCTGGAGATCAGGGTTTAATGTTTGGTTATGCAAGTAACGAAACTGAAGTATTAATGCCAGCCCCTATTACGTATGCTCATCGTCTTGTTCAAAAACAAGCTGAACTGCGTAAAAGCGGCAAGTTAAATTGGCTAAGACCAGATGCAAAAAGCCAAGTAACCTTTATTTATGAAAATGACAAGCCTGTAGGTATCGACGCGGTGGTACTTTCAACTCAGCATTGTGATTCAATTTCAACTGATGATCTTCGCGAAGCGGTCATGGAAGAAATCATCAAACCGGTGTTACCTGCACAATGGTTATCCAATAAAACTAAATTTCATATTAACCCAACAGGGCGTTTTGTTATTGGCGGCCCAATGGGCGATTGCGGTTTAACTGGTCGTAAAATTATTGTCGATACTTATGGCGGTATGGCACGTCATGGTGGTGGTGCGTTCTCGGGCAAGGATCCATCAAAGGTTGACCGGTCTGCTGCGTATGCAGGTAGATACGTTGCTAAAAATATAATTGCGGCTGGCTTAGCAGATCGTTGTGAAATTCAGATTTCTTATGCAATTGGTGTTGCTGAGCCAACGTCTATCAACGTTGAAACCTTTGGTACCGGCAAAGTGTCGGACGAATTGCTTACCGCTTTAGTAAGAGATCATTTCGATTTGCGCCCATACGGGTTGATTAAAATGCTAGATCTAGAACGACCTATCTACAAAGCAACTGCAGCTTATGGCCACTTTGGACGCGAAGAGTTTCCATGGGAAAAAACAGATAAAGCCGATGACCTTAAGCACGCTGCTGGGTTATAATACCGAGCAAAGGTAATTGTATATATCTTATTGAATACCTCCTTTTGGAGGTATTTTTTTACGGTATACAAACGAGGGTATACCTTAAAAAACGGTAAACAGACAAGGAAACACCATGAACTTCAGATTAAATCACATCGCATTGGCGACATTGACTATTGTCACCACGTTGACTATCGCTTCTTGTGCTACATCACCAACCGGACGTAGCCAAGTCCTGTTATTTCCTGAATCTCAGTTGGATGAAATGGGTGTTCAAGCTTTTTCTAGCATGAAAGAAAGTATCAAAATTTCAAACCAACCAGTTCAAAACGATTATGTGCAGTGTATTGCAGACAGCATTACAACGTATGTCCCCAAAGCTGTATTTGACGGCGAATGGGAAGTAGTCGTGTTTGATGACCCTCAAGTTAACGCATTTGCTCTGCCAGGCGGCAAAATTGGTGTCTACACAGGTTTGTTAGACGTTGCTGTTAATCAGCATCAAGTTGCAGCAGTTATTGGTCATGAAGTAGGCCATGTTATTGCCCATCATGGTAATGAGCGTGTATCGCAAAGCACCTTAATTGGAATTGGGCAAGAAGCTGTCAATGTTGCTTTGCAAACCAACGAAATTGCCAACAGTCAGCTAATCATGAGTGGTCTCGGACTCGGTTTTCAGTATGGGATCATGATGCCATTCAGCCGCACGCATGAGAGTGAAGCCGACGAAATTGGCCTAGACTTAATGGCCAAGGCAGGCTTTAACCCACAAGAGTCAGTTGAATTGTGGAAGAATATGGCGAAAGCCAGTGGTGGTAATTCACAACCTGAATTCTTTTCTACTCACCCCTCCCCAGAAACTAGAATCGAAGATTTACAGGCCAAAATGCAAGTAGCCTTAGCGACTTATAAAATAGCTCCTAATCGACCTAACTGTCAGAAGTAATAGAAACAAAAAACCCCGAAAGTGGCAGTTTACTCTCGGGGTTCATTTCATTTGCTGCAATAGTTTTTTTAAGCGCTTACCTAAAGTTAGTTTTGTTTGTGTACGTGCACATCCATTTGTGGGAATGGAATTGAGATACCTTCAGAATCAAAACGCAATTTAACAGCTTCAGTGAAGTCAAACATGACACCCCAGTAATCACCAGATTTAACCCAAGGACGAACGATGAAGTTAACACTGCTATCGCCTAGTTCAGAGACAGCAATTTGAGGTGCAGGTTCCGTCAGAATACGCTCATCCGCTGCAACCATTTCTTCTAGTAACTTTTTGGCTAACAATAAATCGTCGCCATAACCAATACCAAACTTCATATCTACTCGACGAGTGTCTTTTGCCGAGAAGTTAATAATGTTACCGCCATAAATGTTGCCGTTTGGAACAATAATTTCTTTATTGTCAGGTGTATTCATGATGGTAGAGAACACACCAATACTTTTGACTGAACCAGCAACACCACCAGCATCCACAAAATCGCCCTTTTTGAAAGGCCTGAACACTAACAGCATAACGCCCGCAGCGAAATTTTGTAATGAGCTTTGTAATGACAAACCAATGGCTAAGCCAGCAGCGGCGATAATTGCGGCTAATGATGTGGTATTTACGCCTAGCTCATTAAGAGCAGCAATAATGACGAACAACATTAATATTGCATTAACTATCGATTTGAGGAAATTGATCAACATTTCATCATATTTAGATTTTTCTAATAACTTACCAAAAGCAGAAACTAAAATTTTGACAACGAACTTACCGATGACATAAATAACCAGTGCCATTGCAAGGTTAATTGCGAATGGAAGAATATACTCGTCTAGGTACTTCGTCATATCTTCTTGAGTGAAATCAAACATGGTACGGATCCTATGTAATTTTTATTTTTCGTTTTATTTGCATTATTTCATAGCAAACTAATTGAGAAAATAGCATTTATCTAAAAAAAAAATAAAGATGCTTTATGCCCGAGTCATCCACCCCACGGTCAAAAAAAATCTCTCGCTAATGGCACTAAAATGAGTATTAATAATTCAATTTCGTTGTTGACAACAAGGAGAATAATATCAGCAATACAACATTAACAGTTGATTTTTTAAACTTTCACGATAAACTAAGTAAATCAAACTGTTCAAATAACATACAAGATGGATTGTTTGTAGCGGTGCTTGTTGATAGCGGAATGACAATTTATCGATGGAAGAGCGATAATAAAATGTTATTTTGCAATTGTGCATCCTACTCGGTTTCGTGCAAATTAGCAGCACAGCGTATATTGGTGATCACAGGCACGAGTTTGATTATAAAATATTGAAAACATGGACGTACTCAATAGAGCATTCACGCTAAGAATTAAACAACTTAGTGCGGCGAGTGAATATAAAAGCTAGGAGCACAAAATGGAAATATATTTTTTTGTAATCATCACCCTCATCATTATTGGTCTACTTGCATTTGCACTGTGCGAGTCAAAGGGCAGAAACAGTCCGAGTGCGCGTTGCAAACTTAACCGCGTCAAATACGATGCAGAAACACCAAATCCGCCAACACCACCGCAAACACAATCGAATTAACAGCCCTGCAGTCAAAGCATTAACTCGCTGCGTTGCTAAAATAACTGATTAAAACATCGCGAATAAAAATGTTGTGATAGGATCGCGTGATTATTACTTTGCTATTATAAACATTATGCGAATTTCCCGTTTTTATACACCGTTGCCTTTGCGAGTTGATGACGAAATTGAACTCGACTCTCAACTCAGCCATTACATCAATAACGTATTACGTTTGCAACAAGCTGACCCTATCGTGCTTTTTAACGGCGATGGCAATGAGTACAGTGCTGAAGTACTAAGCATTAATAAAAAACAAGTCATCGCGATTGTTAATTCGCAACTGTCAATGCGCAGCGAATCTCCATTAAATATTCACTTAGCTCAAGGCGTATCAAAGGGCGACAGAATGGATTTTGCATTACAAAAATCTGTCGAGCTTGGTGTAACCGAGATAACGCCAGTGATCACCGAACGTTGTGCAGTAAAACTGTCCGCTGACAGATGGCAAAAGAAGCACGACCAATGGCAAAAAATAATCATATCTGCCTGCGAACAATCAGGCCGGAATGTGTTGCCAATACTAAACCAGCCGATTGCATTAAATAAATGGTTAGGGCAATCTACAGAGCAACAAAAAGTCATGTTAACGCCTGGTAGCACCAAATATATGTCGAATTTAACAAGACCTGTGCACGGTTTTAGGCTACTAATCGGTCCTGAAGGAGGACTCTCTGAACAAGAAGTCTATACTTGTGAACAAACAGGCTTTGAATCAGTTAATTTAGGCCCGCGAATTTTGCGCACAGAAACTGCCGCTTTGGCTAGTATTTCTATAATGCAGGCATTATTTGGTGACCTGTAGCTTGAAATTGAGCCATGTAGTAACAATATTTGAATTAAATACAAGAGACCAATAAGCTTATGACAATTAAACTTGGCATTGTGATGGATCCAATTTCTGCCATCAATATCAAAAAAGACACGAGTTTTGCGATGCTGACTGAAGCTCAAAAGCGTGGATACGAGTTGTACTATATGGAACTGGGTGACCTTTATATTTTAAATGGTGAACCTCGTGCTCTCACTAAAACACTTAGCGTGCAGAATGATGCCGCAAACTGGTATACTTTTGAATCAGAGCAAGACATGTGTTTGGGTGAGTTAGATACCTTATTAATGCGCAAAGATCCCCCTTTTGATAGTGAATTTTTGTACGCAACTCAAATTTTTGAACTTGCAGAAAATCTTGGCTGCTTAGTGGTAAACAAAGCCTCGGCGCTGCGAGACTTTAATGAAAAACTATTCACCTCTTTGTTTCCAGATCTTATTCCTGACACTTTGGTTACCAGCAATAATAAATTGATCCGAGCGTTTCACGAAAAACATAAGGACATCATTTGTAAACCCCTTGATGGCATGGGCGGCACGTCCATTTTTAGAGTGAAAGAAGATGGTAATAACCTAGGCGTGATTATTGAAACACTAACTGAATTAGGCACGCGCTACGCTATGTTTCAAGAGTATTTACCTGAAATAAAAGACGGCGATAAGCGTATTTTGATTGTCGATGGTCAAGTTATTCCCTACGCATTAGCGAGACTGCCAGCAAAAAACGAAACCCGCGGTAACCTAGCTGCTGGCGGAACCGGACGACCTCAGCCATTATCAGAATCAGACTTTGCGATTGCTAATAAAATAGCAGAAAACTTATCCGCCCAAGGTTTGCTATTTGTCGGACTTGATGTCATTGGTAATAAAGTAACTGAAATTAATATTACAAGCCCAACTTGCGTGAAAGAAATTGAGGGCGAATATGATATTAACATTTGCGGCATCTTGTTTGATGCTATCGAAAAAAGACTTCAATAAGGAAGTAGCAAAAATACATGGAAAGCTTAAATCTGTTAGAAAATAGTTTGCAAAATCATTTATTAATCGCCATGCCAGCGCTAGTAGATGGCTTTTTTGAGCGAACTGTTATTTATATTTGCGAGCATAATAAAGAAGGGGCGATGGGTATTGTTATCAACTTACCCTCGACAATGACATTTCGGGAGCTAATTTCCCAAACCGACGAAAATGCCATAGTTGAAGACAGTAAAAGCCCAAAAATCGTGCTTTGCGGGGGCCCAGTGCATCAAGATAGAGGTTTTATATTGCATGAATCACAGGAAGGCTGGGATTCTAGTGTTGCTGTCACTCCTGAGATTATGGTGACCACATCCAAAGATATCTTAGCCGTTATCGGCAACCATTTAGGCCCGCAAAAATCACTCATTGCACTTGGTCATGCTGGTTGGGAAGCAGGCCAACTAGAACAAGAATTGCAAGAGAATACATGGCTTACCGTTGAGGCTGACAATGACCTACTGTTCAACACGCCAGTCCATTCAAAATGGCAAGCGGCCGTCAATAAGTTGGGTGTTGATGTTTGGCAACTGACTCAAGATGTAGGTCATGCCTAAGTGAAAAATAATACCACCATTGCCTTCGATTACGGAGTCAAAAGCATCGGCGTTGCTGTTGGCCAAATGATAACAGGAACCGCGTCACCATTATCCGCATTAAAAGCAAATGATGGTATACCTAATTGGCAAACCATCGCCGATGTTTTTGCCGAATGGCAACCCGATAATCTGCTGGTAGGCTTGCCGTTAAATATGGATGGCACGGAACAAGAAATCACCCAGCGCGCTAGAAAATTCGCGAGTCGATTACATGGCCGATTTGGCCTTGTGGTGCATACATTTGATGAACGGCTAAGCACAGTAGATGCAAAGGCGCGTTTGTTCGAATTGGGCGGTTTTAAAAAGCTAACCAAGGAAAAAGTAGATAGCGTTTCAGCTTGTTTAATCTATGAAAGCTGGGTTATCGAAAAATATTGAGTCAGTGACGAGCAAAAAATAACACCACCATGAAGACACGTAACGTTAACCCGATTAAATTCAAAAATTACCCTTCGCGCCATACTTGCATATAAAGTGCAAAACAGCGCCTTAACACGCAATTGTGATTAATCTTTGTCGGTCACTCTAGGTTCTTGACACTGCCAACAAATTGCAAACTGAAACTCATTCATTTTTCCACAATGCATGCACGCCCAATCATTTTTGTTATCCGCACTTATAGCTGCTTGCTCTTGATAAAAACTATCGAGTATTTTTTGTGCTTTAGGTTGCCATTCGTTATCGTGAAGCCATATTTCAGGTTCAGAATCCATCGGCGGTATTTCCCCAATAGCGCCTTGCACTAATTCATTTTTTACAAAACAAGGAACACCTGCATCTTCTAAAATGCTTTGGACTTGATACACATGAAAGCGGTCATGATGACGAAAAAATCTCTGCATTAAATTCCCATTTATAGATAGGTTATGCGTTTACATCTACTTATAGTCAAGCACTGTTACATAAAAAACAGGTAATAGGTTAAAAATATTATAATGTGTTTCGTAACAGCTAACCCATGTCTATTGATACATCGCTCAAGCTGCCTAAGCTAGACCCCTCTTTACTATCTAACTTTATCATTAAGCGTAAGTCATTTGGAGAATCGGCGTTGTGCATCGCTTGCTCTTGGGTAATACGGTTTTCTTTAAACAATTCATACAGCGCCATGTCGAAGCTTTGCATGCCCTGCTCTTTGCCCTTCATCATCGCTTCTTTTAACATACCAATTTCATTGCGTTGAATAAGGTCGGATACTAGCGGCGTATTCAACAGTATTTCGATCGCAGCAACTCTGCCTTTACCATCGATGGTCGGCACTAGTTGCTGAGCGACAATCGCTCTGATGTTTTGACTTAAATCGAAACGAAGCTTCTGGTGCATGTTTGGTGGGGCTAAATGCATGATACGTTCAATCGCTTGGTTCGCATTATTTGCATGCAAAGTAGCAACACATAAATGCCCTGTATCAGCAAACGCCATTGCATATTCCATGGTTTCCATAGAGCGAATTTCACCAATTAGAATCACGTCAGGAGCCTGTCGCAATGAACTCTTCAGAGCATCATCGAAGGTATGCGTATCGATGCCAACTTCGCGCTGCGTAACAACACAGTTATTATGTTCATGTACAAATTCAATCGGGTCCTCAATGGTCAATATGTGCCCGTGAGAATGTTGATTCCTATGTCCAATAAGAGCAGCAAGTGACGTTGACTTACCTGTGCCTGTGCCCCCCACAAACAACACCAGGCCTTTCTTAGACATGATGATGTCTTTAAGAACTGAGGGTAAACCCAGTTCATCGGCATTTGGAATTTGCGTTACAATGCGGCGAATAACCATGCCTGGCTGGTCGCGTTGCCAAAAAGCACTGCATCTGAAACGGCCAACACCGTCTATTGAAATAGCAAAATTACATTCTTTTTCTTCTACAAAAGACTTTTGTTGCTTCGCACTCATTGTATCATTAACGAGTTCGAGCGCTTCGGGCTCGGTTAAATTCATGGCCGTTAACGGCGTCATACGCCCGTTAATTTTGGCACTGACTGGCATGCCTACGGTAATAAACAAATCCGATGCGCCATGCACCACCATATCTTGTAAACACTGGTGTAAACTTAACATAATTAATCCTCTGCTTTGCTTACATGCCTATTGATGGTGGCTTATCTATTGACTTAGATGCTGCATCATTAGCTGAAATAACCCCCATGGCAACTAGGCGTTGTAAACACTGATCCATGGTTTGCATACCGTGCTGTTGGCCTGTTTGGATAACGGAATACATTTGTGGCACTTTATCTTCCCGAATAAGGTTTCTGATCGCGGGTATACCGATCATAATTTCATGTGCAGCAACTCGCCCACCGCCGACTTTTTTCAATAAGGTTTGTGAAACCACAGCACGCAATGATTCTGAAAGCATTGAGCGCACCATTGACTTTTCTTCTGCGGGGAAGACATCGATAATACGGTCAATCGTTTTTGGTGCTGAGTTAGTGTGCAGCGTGCCAAATACAAGGTGGCCGGTTTCTGCCGCTGAGATCGCCAGACGAATAGTTTCTAAATCACGTAATTCACCCACCAGAATAACATCAGGATCTTCACGCAACGCTGAACGAAGCGCATTGCTAAAACTATGGGTATCGCGGTGTACTTCACGCTGATTCATTACGCACATCTTGTTCTTATGTACAAATTCTATTGGGTCTTCAATAGTAAGGATATGCTCACGTTTATGCGTATTAATATGATCAACCATTGCTGCAAGCGTCGTACTTTTACCTGAGCCAGTTGCCCCTGTAACGAGCACAATACCGGTAGGCTGATTAATTATTTGTTTAAAAATTTCCGGTGCACCTAACTGGTCTAGTGTTAGAATATCGCTAGGGATTGTCCGCAAAACCGCAGCAGCACCACGATTTTGCACAAAGGCATTGACCCTGAATCGCGATAAATCTTTTATTTCAAAAGAAAAATCACATTCTAGGTTTTCTTCATAATCTTTGCGTTGATGGTCATTCATAATGCTGAAAATCAAAGAATGCACTTGCTTATGATCGAGCGGCTCAACATTGAGGCGGCGCATTTCACCATCAACACGGATGATGGGAGGTAATCCTGCAGATAAATGTAAATCCGAGGCTTTATTGCTTACACTGAAAGCGAGAAGTTCGTTAATGTCCACTATGGGTCACTCCAAAAATAGTTGCTAATGCGAACGCTGATACAAATAAATAATATTGTGTTACCAAAAATTGAGAAAACAACTTATGACAAACCATATCGCCGAGAATATTCTGAACGTCCGTGCTCAAATAAAACAATGTGCGTTGCAGTCTGGTCGTAATGCGAACAGTATTGAATTGTTAGCCGTAAGTAAAACCAAACCCGTATCGGATATTGTTCTTGCGTATGAAGCCGGACACCGTTCATTTGGTGAAAATTATGTCCAAGAAGGCGTCGAGAAGATAGCTGAACTAAAGCACTTAACTGATATCTCTTGGCATTTTATCGGCCCGTTGCAGTCAAACAAGAGTCGTTTAGTGGCAGAAAATTTCGATTGGATACATTCTGTCGATCGTTATAAAATTGCAAAACGACTAGATGAACAGCGTCCTAATTACGCTAGCCCACTGAATATATGTATTCAAATTAATATAGACGAAGAAGATACAAAAGCGGGTGTATTGCCCAGCGACCTGATGCCGCTATTGTCAGATTGCGAAAAACTGGACAAATTATGCATACGAGGCTTAATGGCCATTCCAAAAGCAAGTAAGGTTAAGTCAGAACAACTAGCATCTTTTAAAAAAGTGCAGGCTTTATTTGCCACTTGTCAGCAAAAGTACCCGCAATTTGATACCCTGTCCATCGGTATGAGTGGTGACCTACCTGCCGCCATCGAATGTGGCTCTACAATAGTTAGAGTTGGTACTGCTATTTTTGGCGCACGTAACTAATTGTAACGCTATCGACTAAATATTTATTATTCAACAGATTTGAAGGAGAAACATGCAAGCACGTAAGTTAAGTTTTATAGGCGCAGGCAACATGCCTAGGAGTATTATTAGTGGTTTGGTAAATGGCGGTTACGACCCCAAACTAATCACTGCATCCAATCCATCCACGCCTAAGCTAGATGCGTTAGCTAACGATTTCGGGATCAATACAACGACATCTAATATACAAGCGTGCGAAGCCGGCGATGTAATTATTCTATCAGTCAAACCACAAATTATGGCAGCAACTTGCGCTGACCTTATTCAAAAAACGTCACTTGATGGCAAAATTATGGTGTCTATTGCAGCTGGTATCACTACCGAGCGTTTAATTCAGATGCTCGGTAATTACGATCAAGTTGTGCGCACGATGCCAAATACACCTTCATCGCTCAGTAAAGGTATGACAGGGCTTTATGCACCTGATTCAGTAGCACAAGTTGACCGCGACTTTGTAGGACATGTCATGGACCATGTGGGTAAAACATTGTGGGTAGAAAACGACAGTCAAATTAATATCGTTATTGCTGCAGCCGGAAGTAGCCCAGCGTATTTATTCTTATTTGCCCAAGCGATGCAAGACGAGGCCATACACATGGGATTAAACAAAGATGATGCCCGCTTACTCGTGCAACAAGCACTATTGGGCAGTGCTGAAATGATTTGTCACAATCCAGACCTTGAATTAAGTGAGCTGAGAGCCCAAGTTACATCTAAGGGTGGTACAACTCACGAAGCAATTAGTACCTTCCAAGAAAATAATTTAGAAGCGATTGTGAGCAAAGCCATGCAGGCTGCTGTTGCAAGAGCTGTAAAAATGTCATCTGACCTTTAACTTAGACGGAATCCGAGATGTTAGCGTTCAATAATTTAATTACGTTGTTATTTGATACTTACGCCATGATAGTGCTGGCAAGACTATGGCTGCAATGGGCGCGCGCTGATTTCTACAATCCGTTCAGTCAGTTTGTGGTTAAGGCAACCCAGCCTATTGTAGGTCCATTACGCCGAGTAATTCCGTCTCTGGGTAAATTCGACACCGCGACATTTGTGTTCGCATTTTTGGTTATTCTCACGAAATTTATCGTGTTCTTTGTACTCAGTGGTTCTATGTTCCCGGTACTATCTACCCTTGTTTTAGTGCTATTTGGCCTACTTAAAAGTGCCTTTTGGTTACTTTTCATTGTCTTGATAGGCAACATGATACTCAGTTTTGTACCCAATGTTGGGCCTTCAATTCGTTATGTATTACATCAACTTACGGATCCGTTGCTTGCCCCTATTCGTCGCTTTTTACCGTCATTAGGTGGTTTGGACTTCTCTCCTCTTGTGTTGATTTTAGCAATTCAATTTGCATTAGATCTAATCGGTCAGTATCTACCGTACTTAATGTAACGAAGAGGGAACATAATGACATATTCAAACATTAAGCATTACCAAACAAAAGCAGCTAGTGGCATCGTGTTCTTAACGTTATTGCTTGCTACTTTTTTAATGCAAGCGAACGTTAGTGCAGAAGAAAAAACTCTTTTGGGTAACTGGGACGTGCATCATATGGTGCTACCGACCACGTTTTTAACGCCCGAAATAGCCAAAGCAAATTCCATATTGCGCAGCAAATACAGTTCATTTGTCAATATTTCGGTGTTGGATAGCGCTGATAAGAAAGCGCAAAATGTGTCAATAACAGGGACAGCAAGAAATTTGTTGGGTAATAGCAAAACGTTATCATTCACGAAAACAAGAGATGGAGACGCGATATACTACTTAGCTGTTTTCTCACATGCTCACAAAGAAAATTTTCGTTTCGAAATCAATATCCAGCAAGGCAATGAAACGCAAACCCTAAATATACAGCAAGAGATGTATGTTGAGCAGGACCTTTAGCCAGTAAAAGCCCTTAGCAAATAAGAGCCCTCAGCCAATATGAGCCCTCAGCCAATATGAGCCCTCAGCCAATATGAGCCCTCAGCCAATATGAGCCCTCAGCCACTAAGAGCCCTCCGCCACTAAGAACCCTCAGCCGTTAAACGTATGGCAGAGGGCTATTTTTTTGTTGTTTTAACTTCTAGCTTTTTCTGCTCTTTTAAAGACTAGCTCTGTATCCGAGCTCTCTAAGTCATCATACTGGTAACCAACACTATCAAAGTTCTTCAATGCTGATGCGCAAGTAATGCGATTTTCAATAATATAGCGTGCCATCAAGCCGCGTGCTTTTTTGGCGTAGAAGCTGATTATTTTATACTTCCCATTTTTCTCATCTTTGAAATAAGGTGTGATAATGGTGGCGCCAAGCAGTTTCTTTTTCACCGAACTAAAGTATTCGTTACTCGCTAAATTTATGAGGATGTTGCTGCCTGCGTGTTGTGCATCAGTATTTACATTTTTACTATTTTGATCACTAGCGCTTTTAAGTGCTTTATTCAACTCGAGAGTAATTGAGTCACCCCAATAGTCATATAAGGATTTACCGCGCGGGTTTTCTAACTTAGTTCCCATTTCAAGACGGTAAGGTTGCATTAAGTCCAATGGACGCAATAAACCATAAAGCCCAGAAAGAATACGTAAATGCTTCTGTGCGAACTGAAGATCATCCTCTTTCAAGGATTTTGCATCAAGGCCTGTATACACATCACCGTTGAAAGCGAATATCGATTGGCGCGCATTTTCAGGTGTAAAGGGCGTCGTAAAACTTGAAAATCGTTCGGCATTCAAGATCGACAACTTGTCACTGATGTGCATTAAGCTAGCCAAATCACTTGGCGCTAACTTTTTGCAGGTTTTCACCAACGCTTTAGTGTCACTTAACATACTAGGCTGAGTGAACTCTTGAGTAGGCAATGAAGAGTCAAAATCGAGATTTTTTGCAGGGGAAACAACCATTAACATAATAACTTACTGTCCTTTTTTCTTCGCTTAAACAATATATGGGGTCAATTTGATAAATTTCTATATCTTCATAATATAAAAACAAACAATCTGTTATAGCCAGTTGCCGCGACAATCGGTAATCTAGACACATTATTTTATCCTAAGGCCCAAAAATGACAACACAACTTGAATCATTGCGCACGCTAACGACCGTAGTTGCTGACACAGGCGACATAGAGGCGATTAAAAAGTATCAACCTGTAGACGCCACAACTAATCCTTCATTGCTGCTTAAAGCCGCTTCATTGCCACAGTACGCAGAATTAATCAAAGAGTCTGTTGCTTGGGCACAAGCGCAATCGACTAATGCAGCTCAACAGCTCACTGATGCTGGCGATAAACTTGCAGTCGCTATTGGTAAAGAAATAGTTGGTGTTATTCCTGGTCGTATTTCAACCGAAGTCGATGCTAGATTAAGTTTCGATACGGCAGCAACCGTTAAAAAAGCACACAAACTGATTAAATTGTATGCTGATGCAGGTATCGATAAGTCGCGTATTTTGATCAAAATCGCTTCAACTTGGGAAGGTATAAAAGCGGCAGAGATTTTAGAAAAAGAAGGTATTAACTGTAACTTAACCCTACTGTTTAGTTTTGCTCAAGCCAGAGCCTGTGCTGAAGCTAGTGTATTTTTGATTTCTCCATTTGTAGGCCGGATTCTAGACTGGTACAAAGCAAGCACCGGTAAAACCGACTATGCAGGCAATGAAGATCCAGGCGTTATGTCTGTAACAGAAATTTATAACTATTATAAATCATACGGTTACAAAACCGTTGTTATGGGTGCAAGCTTTCGAAATATCGACGAAATAATCTACCTTGCAGGCTGCGACCGTTTAACTATTAGCCCACAGTTACTCGAAGAATTAGCTAACACACAAGGCGACGTAAAACCTTATTTGATGGATAATGGCAAAGTAAAAAATGTCGGTGACAAACTTAACGAAGCCCAATATAGATGGGATATGAACGAGAATGCGATGGCAACTGAGAAGCTAGCAGAAGGTATTCGCAACTTCGCTGCAGACCAAGCTAAGCTAGAAATTTTACTAGGCAAAATGCTGTAAAGTAAAACGCCATACTCGACGTTACTATTTTTTATGATACCTGTGTTCACGAGAGCTTAACCAAAACCAGCGGCTCGTGTTCGCGAAGAAACAACTTAGCAGGCAAGTCAGCACTACACCCTGCTAAGTTTACAAAGTATAAAGCGCGCGTAAATTAGACTCAGAATGTATTTTTTTGGTCTTAATTTAAGCTGTATTTTGTGTGCTTATCGATGGACTAAATTTTAAAAATTGGAGACTCAACTGTGGAACGCATTCGTCACACTCAAGCATGGTCAACACTTGAAACACTCTCAACCAGCGTCAAGCGGCAACATATGCGCGACTGGTTTGCGGGTGATAAAAAACGTGCAAGTAAATACACAACCACAGCTTGTGGCATTACCCTTGACTATAGTAAAAACCGGGTTACCGAAGAGGTATTAACCGCTCTTTTTGAGCTTGCGCAAGAACGTCAAGTAAGTGCTAAAATTAATGCTATGTTCGCAGGTGACCCTATTAATAGCACTGAACACCGTGCGGTATTGCATACCGCATTGAGAAACTTTTCCGGCAACCCTGTCATGGTTGATGGCGAAGATGTTATGCCTAGTGTCTTCGCCACCTTAGACAAAATGAAAACGTTCACACACAGTGTCCAATCGGGCGCACACAAAGGCTGTACTGGAAAACCAATTAAAAAAGTCGTTTGTATTGGTATTGGTGGCTCATTCCTTGGCCCTAAAATAGTCACTGAAGCGCTTAAACCTTATCAGAATAAAAGCTTGGATGTGCGTTTCGTGGCCAACGTTGATGCATGCCATATTCAAGACGTTCTATCAGAGTGTGATTTTGAAGAAACCTTATTTGTCATGTCTTCCAAATCATTTAATACCCAAGAAACGCTACAAAATACCCTTACTGCAAAAACATGGTTTCTGCAGCAAGGTGCCACTGAAGCTGATATTGCGAAACATTTTGTTGCCGTGTCCTCAAATGTAAAAGCAGCAACTGAATTTGGCATGGCGGCGGATAATGTATTCCCTATGGCAGATTGGGTAGGCGGCAGATACTCGCTTTGGTCTGCGATTGGCCTGCCTATTTGTCTTGCAATTGGTTTTGATAATTTCAGGCAAGTACTACAAGGTGCTTACGAAATGGATGAACACACGAAAACCACTCCCTTTGCATCAAACTTACCGGTCATATTGGCGGTACTAGGTGTTTGGTATCGTAATTTCATGGGCGCTCAGTCGCATGTGTTATTACCTTATTATCATTATTTGAGAGGCTTCCCAGCTTACGTCCAACAACTCGACATGGAAAGCAATGGCAAGGTGACTACACAAAAAGGTATGACCGTCGACTACGGCACAGGACCTATTATATGGGGTGGTGAGGGCACTAACGGTCAACATTCTTTTCATCAGTTAATTCACCAAAGTAACCTGCCAATTCCTGCTGACTTCATGTTACCACTGAAAGTATCAAATCAAGATGATACACACCACGCAATGTTGGCTTCAAACTGTTTTGGTCAAACTCAAGCTTTGATGCAAGGAAAGCCCTTTGAAGACTGCTATCAAGACTTAGCGGACAAGGGCTTGTCTGATGAAGAACGCACCAGATTAGCTGCGCATAAAACAATGCAGGGTAATAAACCAAGTAATACACTCTTGTTTGAGCAGCTTGATCCGAAAACGCTCGGCGCGTTAATCGCTTTATATGAGCACAAAGTATTAATTCAAGGTGCCATTTGGGACGTAAACTCTTTTGATCAATGGGGCGTAGAACTAGGTAAGGTGCTGGGTAATGATGTATTAGATGTCATACAAGGAAGTAAAAGTGATGCACATTTAGACGCCTCGACTGCAGCGCTGATTAGTCAATTTAATCAAGCACAAAAAAATAAGTCTTAAAATAAAGCGCTGCGAATGTCATAAAAATGCAACCAGAGGTTAACAAATAGTTAATTTATGTGTTTTAATTTTGCAACTATTATGGTACATATTAAGCTCGAGCGGTAAGGGTTAATGCTCTTCATAGAGTTAGTTGATTACGTAGTAAACGGTTTCGATAAGGAGATACACGTGGAAAGAGCCGAGTTAATGTCAATAATCGATACAGAGTCCCGTCCAGTTAAAACTAAAAGCAAAAAACGTAAATGGAGAGAGATAGAAGCTATCCAAGACAAATACAAACTCGAAAGAGAATTATGCGATTTGGATACCAGCTTAGAACACGAATTAAACGAAATGATGCGATAGCAACATAAAATGTTACCCAATATTAAAATGCCACTCAATATTGAGTGGCATTTTTTTTACGTCACGCTGAGCGTCTGAGCAACCAAACAAGGTTTCCACATTAAGCCCCGCCACTGTCCCTGATAGAGTTACTACAAAGCAATCGGCACGTTCTAGTTAAGAAGCATTGGTATGCGCCAAATCAGTCTTTTATGTTAGGCGGTTATTTAAAATTCACTTAGGCTGCCAATCGATTGGCTGTTTTCCTAATGACTGCAGGATCTGATTAGCCATACTGAAATGCCTACACCCAAAAAAACCTCGATAGGCAGACAAAGGCGACGGGTGAACAGAGGTTAAGATAGTATGGCGACTTTCATCAATTAACGTTGATTTCTTCTGCGCTGGGGCACCCCATAATAAAAAAATTATACTATCAAATTCACTGTTAATGGTTGCAATAACGCCGTCAGTGAACTGCTCCCAACCTATATTTTTATGTGAATGCGCTTGTGCCTGCTCTACTGTTAACACGGTATTAAGGAGCAGTACGCCCTGCTGGGCCCAATAATTTAACTCGCCGTGTTCAGGAGTTGTAAAGTGAGGAATATCGCTTGCAAGTTCTTTGTATATATTGCGCAAAGAGGGAGGTATTTTATTCTCTTTAAGAACCGAAAAACATAAGCCATGCGACTGATTTAGGCCGTGATAAGGGTCTTGTCCCAAAATCACAACTTTCAAATTGTCAGGTTTAGTTAATTTAAAGGCGTTAAATACATCAGTCTGAGCAGGAAAAATGATCTTGCCCGCTGCACGTTCGTTCGCCACATAATTAAGCGCACTTTGTAAACCCGTGCGCAAGGACAATCTATTCAACTGTATTTTATTGTTTTTATTTACCTGACTACTGACACTTTGCACCGCGGTTTCGTCGAAAGCTTTGATACCGAAAAGTGACTCCCAAGTTTGCATGTGAGCCACTCCTTTATTTACTTACTTTAAGATAGAAAACAGGTGTGACTTAAGTGCTTCGTAGCTATTTTCAATATCTACCGAGAAGTCTGGCTTACCAACACAATCAGCCAGAGGTTGTGGCAAACTAATTGGCTGCCCCAATACATTTTCAACTGTTTCTCTAAATTTAGCAGGGTGTGCTGTCCCCAAAAACACACCGACTTCATCTGCCGCTAAAGAACGCGACAATGAACGATATCCAATAGCTGCATGTGGCTCCGAAACGTAACCTAAGCTCGCCAATTGGCGCATAGCTACTTGCGTATACTCTTCGTCAACCGCTTCACCTATAAGGCTATCTTTGTCTATGTAGCCCTGCTCAATTAGCGCTTCAATACGCGGCCAATTATTTGGCTGACTCACGTCCATTGCATTAGATATCGTTGCTACCGTTGCTTTCGGAGTCCATTCACCCGTTTGCAAATAACGCGGCACTGTATCATTCAAATTAGTCGCCGCGATAAAGCGTTTAATTGGCAGCCCTAGTGATTTGCCAATCATACCTGCGGTGAGGTTGCCAAAGTTACCGCTTGGCACTGAAAACACAGCTTTGGTTTGTTGTTCTTTGGGTAATTGCGCAACCGCTTCAAAGTAATAACAAACTTGTGCAAGTAGGCGGCTAATATTAATTGAATTAGCTGAATTTAAGTGTAAACCATCGCGCACTTCAGGGTCGTCAAATGCCGCTTTGACTAATTGTTGGCAACCATCAAAATCGCCTTCAATAGCCACAGTGTGGATATTACCGCCTAGCGTAGTAAACAGTTTTTCTTGTAGTGGGCTAATTTTGCCTTTGGGATACAAAATCACAACTTGGATATTATTGATACCATGAAATGCATGAGCAACTGCAGCACCGGTATCGCCAGAGGTTGCCGTTAAAATAGTAATTGGCTGGCCTTCGCTAATATTAGCTAAAACCTGGGCCATGAAACGCCCACCAAAGTCTTTAAATGCTAGTGTCGGACCGTGAAAAAGCTCCAAGCTATAAATATTCTCAGTTACTTTGACTAATGGTGCGCCAAATTGAAATGCAGTAGTAACAATTTTGCTAAGTAACTCGTCTGGCAATTCGTCACCGATGAGTTGCTTGAGTATACGAATACTTCTTTCAACAAATGGCAAAGCCAACACTTCATCAATATTATCAAAAGGAGTAATCTCCTCGGGAAAATATAATCCTTGGTTTTTACCCAAGCCTTTTTTCACCGCTTCGGCAAAATTTACTTTATCACTCGCATCTTTTAAATTTACTAAATTCACTTCTGAAACCTTTGTTTTTTTGTTTGGCTAATAGCTTAATTAATACTGCACTTTATGCTCAGGTGACGCCTAAACTGTTTTCATTCTTGTTGAATTAAACACTTTAGGAAATGAGAGTTGTCCCTTTATCACCTAACTGACAAATATGGCTAAAGCCATCACTGTTTTGAATATACTCTTTTTCCAGCCATGCTTGCATTGTTTTCGCTTCATCCAGATCTCGGGCAACAGCAAAAACTGTTGGACCAGACCCTGAAATACCAAATGCTAATGCATTGCTAGCCATACATGCGGAACGCGCATCATCGAATCGAGGTAGTAGCACCTTTCTGTGCTGTTCAGCAATTACGTCTGTCATCATTTTCGCCGCAAGTGTTTCATTTAGAGTATACAAGCTATGCACAAAAACGCTAAGTTGACGGCCAAAATCGAGGGTCTCTGATAATGCATATTGTTTAGGTAACAATCGTCGTGCTGCAGCTGTCGAAACGGTAATACCAGAATAACACACAACCCAATACCAATTATCAAAACATGGTAGCTTGACGGCAACAGGTGAGGCTTCGCCTGTCATCAACACCAGTCCACCAATATAGCTTGGCGCGACATTATCGTAATGCACGCTACCACTAATTTGACCTTCCAATTCCCCCATCATAACCAAAAGCGCATCTTCTGAGAATGGTTTGCCAGCATGTTCATTTAACGCATAAAAAGCGGCAACAATCGAACTCGCACTTGAGCCTAGCCCACTACCTATAGGCAATGCTTTGTGCAAATGCACTTTAATCTTGAGCGGCGTTTTAGCAATAGAAGTTAATTTATTTTGGAAAAAAGTATAACACTTGGTCACAATATTGTTTTCAGTGCCAGCGGGTAACCTATCGGCAAAAATACCGTCTACACTTAATGAAAACTCATCTGCATCGGTTACCTCAACCCAGTCACCTAACTGTGTGCCGTCGATAGGCTGCAATGCTGCGCCTAATAAATCGAAACCAAGGCTAACATTACCAATGGATGCAGGTGCAAATGCTTTTGTGGTTTTTACAGTCATTATCCGAAATCCTGAGTCCAAGGCATAGTGCGAAGCACATCTGCAAATACACCGGCCGCTGTTACCGTAGCGCCTGCGCCATAACCGCGAATAACAAACGGAATAGGTTGGTAGTATTTACTATGAATAGCGAGTGCATTTTCACCGTCTTTTACCGTAGCTAGCGGATGATTAAGTGGAACCTCTTGAATAGAAACCTTACATTTATTTTGTTTGATTGAACCAACATAGCGCAACACTTTGCCCGCCTTTTTGGCACTTTCAACTCTTACCTTTAAGTTTGCATCTAAGGACGGTAAGTTAGCAAGAAACTCGTCGATAGTTCCGCTACTGTCAAAGTTAGGCGGTAAAACAGATTCAATTTCAATATCGACGAGTTCTAGCTCTAAACCTGACTCGCGGGCCATAATAAGGAGCTTACGTGCCACATCCATACCTGATAAATCATCCCGTGGATCAGGTTCGGTAAAGCCATTTTCTTTAGCTATTAAACTTGCTCCAGATAAACTCATACCCTCGTCAAGCTTGCCAAAAACATACGATAATGAGCCCGATAAAATACCCTCAAAACTCTCTAACTCGTCCCCCGCTGAAACTAATTTTTGCAAGTTATCAATGACTGGTAAGCCTGCGCCAACAGTCGTTTCATAGAGGTATTGACGGTTAGTTGTCTGCATAGTGCGTTGCAACTTTTTATATTGAGCCATGGATGCAGTATTGGCTTTTTTGTTTGGCGTAACGACATGGCAACCTGAATTCATCATCTCAATATACAAGTCAGCGATCACTTCGTTGCTCGTACAGTCAATAATAACTGGGTTTACTAAGCTGTTGTCGTTCGCAAACTTATGAATACGAGCGACGGAAAATGCTTCATCGGCTTTTTCTAGCTCGCTCTTCCAATCCGAATTTAAATCAACGCCATTGTTATTCAGTAACAATTTTCGGCTGTTAGCGACACCAAATACTTCTAGCCTAATATTCCTCGCCATCAATGCGGGTTGTTGTTGTGCAATTTGACGAAGTAACTCTTTGCCAACGTTTCCACAACCAATCAAAAATGCGTCGATAGTATGCTTTTTGGTAAAGAAATTCTGATGTATCACTTTAACCGCTTTCTTGGCTTTCGAGTTTTCAATCACGGTACTGATTGAGCGCTCTGATGATCCTTGCGCTATTGCCACATTATTCACTCTAGCTTGCGCTAACGCACCAAAGAACTTCGCTGCCATGCCTTGTGATTGACGCATGCCGTCACCCACAAGAGTCACAATAGCGAGTTCTCTGCGCACTTCAATTGGCTCAAGCAGTTGATTAATAAGCTCAAGCGCGAAACTGTCTTCTAATAACTCTAACGCGCGGTCCGCATCCTTATTTTGAATACAAAAACTGATACTGTATTCAGACGAACTTTGAGTAATTAAACTAATTGAAATATTACCCGTTGAAATGACATCAAAAATACGGCTAGCCATACCAACCATACCCTTCATACCAGGCCCTGCGATATTAAACATCACCACATTTTCAAGGTGAGATATACCTTTCACACTTGTCCATTTCTCACTTGCTTCATGACTAATTAAGGTGCCCGGCGCAATCGGATTTAGGGTATTGCGAATTAAACAAGGAATGCTGTATTGCGCAATTGGACCAATGGTTTTTGGATGCAATACCTTGGCACCAAAGTACGACAATTCCATGGCTTCTTGATAGGTTAATTTGTCGAGCAGAACCGCGCCATCGACTTGATTAGGATCCGCATTGTAAACACCATCAACGTCGGTCCAAATTTCACAACAACTGGCGTCTATGCAAGCAGCTAAAATTGCTGCAGAGTAGTCTGATCCATTGCGACCCAGTGTAACCTTTTCACCAAGCTCATTAACCGCGACAAAACCAGGCATGATAATAAGTGAAGCGCCACTGGTATCAACCTCAGAAAAACGCGCTTTGCTGGCACTGAGGTCTGCAATGCTGTCAAGGTAATCACCATGCGCAATAATATAATTAACAGGGTCAATAATGTTATTGCTTAGCCCTTTTGCATTCAAAATTTCGCTAAAAATGCGCACGCTAACATACTCACCTAAACTCAAAATAGCAGCCGTGATTTGGTCAGGACAAATCTTTAATAGAGCAATGCCTTTGAGCTGCTGTTCAAGTACCGATAATTTTTCGGTGATAAAATCGCTAAGAGGCTGGTAAGCAAAATGCTCTAGGGTCGCATTCAGATCATCAGCGATAGCGTGCAGAGTCATATTTAACTTTGCAAAAAGCTCACCGTAATCAGCACCCGATTGAGCTTGTTCACACAACAGTGAAAGCGCATTAGTCACACCTTTAGGTGCCGATAGCACGACGGCTGCACCTTCTGTTTGGTGTGTATCGTTGCAAATCTCAAGCACGCGCATATATCTAGTTGCGTCTGCGAGACTCGAACCACCAAACTTTAAAACCTTCATGTAACTCTCCTGTGCTCAAATGAGCTTTTATTTGCCACATACAAAAAAACCCGCTTTTGGCGGGCTTTCGTTAACTGCTTAATATGCAAAAGCTAACGACAGCCCCTTAATGGCACGGTAATAATCATACTGGTCATTGTTTGCATCATTTTTATTAACATGATTTTAGCTACAATATGACTCACAGCACTGAAGGCTGCGCGAGGTAATTTTTCACTAGCATGGGTAGTTATATTGACGTTTTTTCGTGCAATGTTAACCATACGTAGCTCAACCCTCTCAGTTTAACTTTTTTTGTCGTTAGTATTATTCTTATTTTGTGAGCTCAATTTGCCGTATAGACGTCTATATGTCAACCTAGATTTTCGAATAAATGGGATGTTTTGATCATTTTCTTTTAAGTTGGGAAATTAGCCAACGATGGGAATTTTCTATTTTTCAGATATTTAGCTTAAATTCGCATTCTTGTTCTGATCAAAATTGTCAATTTAGCTGGGAATTTGTCTATTTTAAAGTTTTTATCGATCTGCGATCGATTTGGTTTGATTTACGCTTTTATATGCTTTGCAGGTGCTAAAAGTTTTGTCATTTGAAGCGTAATTATTAGTTAGCGCACAATTGTAAATCCAAACTCGATAATTGGTTTATTATCCTGTCTTATAAAAGAGCTGCATAAATTATTATTCTTTGACGACTACTACAAACAATGCCTGTTTATTTTTTCGTCTTAAAACGAAGTTTCGTCTTTAATCGTTTTTATTGGTCATATCAGTTTCGAACACAGTTTGTGAGTGGAGTAAAACGCTGGTTAGTAATCCATAGGGCTTTCGGCAGGTTTGGAGATAATAAGCTGCCATTAACACTTTGTTCCATTTGCAAAAAAACTACTATCGACCATCCGATACACGCATAACGTTTTAAGCTTGTGTCCCATCTCTATAATACGACCATCTTGAACCAGCAACCATCCATTATCAAACTGTTGCTCGGTAGCCGGATTAAGCAAAGTAGCGTTGTGATACAACACTGTAGTTTTTTGTTCATAAAACACCTTGTCTGATATGGCGTTGGTAACTTGCTGATGAAGAAACCAACCTACTGCTGTTCTTCAGCCTGCTGGTATCTCCGGTTTGTCTGTTAACTATTTACCAGTTGCAGCGAAAAAAACGAAGAAAAACAGTTGAACTAAGACAATTAACTGCCATAGCTGACGAGTTCTAAGGTAACGAATAATCATTGAACAATTTGTTATGTGGGGCGCCGATATAGACCATTGCGGCGATGCGACTCTTCTTCTGATTACACGCATGCAATGCATACGCCCTGTGATCGCTCATTGCTGCCTGTCAGGGTTTCTGTCACATTAGGCATAATGATTACTGATGTACCTTAAGTTTCTAATCAGTTAATTATCCTGATGGTCCTTCTACATGAAAGAGCTTGGTGTAGATGCTCCATCTATCATTCACTTTAATGAAGGATAGTGTATCTAAAAATGTCATACCTAGGTAATCGTCTCGAACTTGCGCTACAGCAGTATTACCAGCAATGTCAATTGATAGAATATCGAGTCGAATAGGTTCTCCCTTGTCCTTAGGTGAAGGCTGCTGACTTTCTACAAAACTGGCGAAGTCATTTACGCTCATTTCATGCAGCCCATCTTCCAAATAGCCAGTAATCTTAGCATTGGCGTGAAAAGCCGAGTGCGTTTTCTGCGCACTTGATTGGTACATACAATTAAAATATGTCTGAATAACATCTTCTATCTTTTTTACATTTGTCATTGATTAACCTCTTAAATATATTTTTGATTATTGTTTTATAAGTCCAACAAAGTATCGAATAATTTGCAATGAAGATCAAATTACCTAGCGTTAAAATTTGAGTATAAAATTGATATTTTACGTCAATGAAATTTCGCTTTCTAAAACACAAGTTAGTCGGAAAAATTAATGTATCAAAAGCAACATTACTGACTGGCAAGTCATACGCCATCCGAACGACAGCCTTGGTATCAATATACGAGTACTTTAGTCAGTTCATATAATTGGTCAGTTATATACATATATGCACACCTCAAACCGGCGGAGAATCCTGGAATGATTGCTCCACGCCCCCCAAATCCAGATGTTGCCCTGTTTGTGTGTTGTTGTGTGTTGTCATGTTTACTCCACTTTATTCAAATCCTCGTCCTTCTCCCGCTTCCTCATAGGTTACACCGTCGCGGATATGGTAGATGCGCTTGAAAGTAGGAATGATTTTTTCGTCATGGGTGACAACGATGATGGCAGTCTCGTACTTTTGCGCCATCTCATTGAGGATGCGAATAACAGCCATAGCACGCTCACTGTCAAGCGGCGCTGTTGGTTCGTCAGCCAAAATCACAGGCGGTCTATTAACCAAACCACGCGCGATCGCTACCCGTTGTTGTTCGCCGCCCGAAAGCTGTGATGGCATAGCGATAGCGCGGTGTTGCACGTCCAACGCAGTGAGTAGTTCCAAGGCCTTTGACCGTGCTTCCCCATTGGAGATACCTGCTAACATCGGGAGCAAGGCTACGTTATCTGTGACATCAAGAAATGGGATCAGGTACGGTGCTTGAAACACGAAGCCGATCTTGTCGCGACGCAATGCACGCAAGTCTTGGACTTTCCAGCTATCATCATAAATTACCTCGTCACCCAAGATCATGCGCCCAGCAGTGGGTTCTATTACTGCACCAAGGCATTTAAGCAAGGTGCTCTTACCAGAACCGGATGGTCCTATAAGACCAACCACCTCTCCCGGTGCCACATGCATGTTTACATCTTTCAACGCATAAAGAGCAGTATCACCTTTACCGTAACACTTGCTCAAGCCTTCGATACGTATACCTTTTTTAGTCATCTTATCATCCTATTGCTTCAGCCGGATCGACCTTGAGTGCGGCACGAATCGCTATAATGCTGGATAACACACAGATCGCGACTACCGCTAAGAATCCAAAGATAGAATCCAGTGGCTCTAGCAGCACATGTTTGGGAAAAATCGGCGCCATAAATAAGGTAGCCGTGATTTTCCCAACCACAAAGCCGATAACACCCAATGCAATAGCTTGTTGCATTATCATGGCGGCGATCGTTCTGTTGCGGGTACCAATTAACTTGAGTACGGCAATCTCGCGGATTTTACCAAGTGTCAGGGTGTAGATAATAAAAGCCACAATGGCCGCACTAACAATTGAGAGAATCACAAGAAACATACCTATCTGTCTTGAAGAGGTGGCGATCAGCTTACCCACAAGGATTTCCTCCATTTGGTTACGGGTGTAAACCGTCAATCGCTTCCACCGACGGATCGATTCAGCCACTTCATCGGCACTGTAACCAACTTTAATCTGCACTAAAACAGCATTTACGTAGGCATTCGTGCTTTGTGAGGCGATGACCGCATCGAGTAGGCCCGGGTTACCCGGCTTATTGAATGCTGGGTTTGCCGCGGTGCGTCGTCGTTGCTGCAAAATCGCATCATTGTCTTTTAAAAACTGTGCTTCTTGCGCATCCTTGATCGGAATGAATACCATAGGATCGCCACCAGAAGAAACCATGCGCCGGGTCAAACCAACGACGGTGTAATAGTTTCTGCGGATTTGCAGCCGCTCACCCAGTTTGAAACCACTGGCGATATCGGCCACTGCCTCGTAATGACCACGCGTGATCTGGCGGCCAGCTACCAGATGAGGCGGCCAACCTGGCGTGCCAGGGTCACCCGCCATTATGCCGGTAATCATCGCCCGTACGTCGCGCTCACCTTTGCGCACTTGCATGGTGAGATAAGTAACATTGGCTACTCGTGCTACACCGGGCATAACTCGGATAGTTCGCCAGTTATCTTGATAGATACTCGATGGCTCTGCATAAGGGCCCAAGGTATCCTTTTGCACCACCCAAAGGTCAGCACTACTATTGTCTAGCAATACTTTAGCATCATCAATCATGCCACGGTAAATGCCAGCCATAGACAGAGTCACACCGATTAATAGGCCGAGACCCACGCCAGTAAAAACAAATTTCCCCCATGCATGCATGATGTCGCGTCCGGCTAAGCTGATCATTATAGCGTGCCCGGAATATGCTCAACCAAATAGATACGGCTGCTTAGCGTCAGTGCTTTTTCACTGTAGATCACCACTTGGTCACCGCTATTGAGTCCTTCTTGCACTTGTACTAAACCATTTAAATCGGCAGCTCCCAGTTTTATTTGGGTAAAATGAAGTTCATCATCGACAATTTTCCATACACCAATTTTTCCATCCTGCCGACGTATAGCTGCGTTGGGGATGACTGGCGCTGTTGGTAGTGCAGGAAGATCAATCGTAACCTCGGCTAGTTCTCCCATTGGGGGTAAGGGTAGAGGAATTTTCTCGAAGACCACCTTAGCCAATATTTCTTCAGTGACCGCATCAGCTTTGAGTTCAACACGTTCCACGCGACCATTCAGAGTATGACCGTTTCGTGATCGCAAAACGATATGTGCCGATAACTCGCCAGCCAAACCCAATGCACTAATCTGGTCGAAGCGCACATTGATCCACAAACTAGTGGGGTCGATAATTTCTACCACAGACTGTCCGGCTACTATGGTAGTGCCTGCATCTGCATTGCGTTCCGCTACGATACCGTCAACTGGTGCGATTAAACGCAGGCTGCTGCGCTGTGCTACCATTCCATCACGATCGGCACGCACTCGGGCAAGCTCTTCTACAGCGACAGATAGCACCGCTTCAGCAATTTGTAACTCTTCCTGTTTCGTGGTGACAGTTTCCTCGCTAGTTAAACGGGTAGCAAACAATTTTTCATAGCGATTCGCCTGAGTTTGTGCATAAGTTTGTCGGGCCTGAGCCTCTCGCAAAGCAGCTTGTGAACGCTTGAATGACGCCTCTTGGGAGCGTACTTTATCTTCAAGGTCGACGGGATCCATCTCACCTATTATCTGTGCGGACTTAACTTTGTCGCCAACATCAACATATATGTTTTTAACGCGCCCAGAAAACGTTGGCCCGATCTTATGAGTGTAGCGTGCCTCAACCGTACCTATGCCAAACAGCGCTGGCGTAACTACCCGCGATTCGACGGTTGTAACCGTCACTGCTATCGGTGCTAGTGGTCCTGAACGCAAGCCAACATAAACGAAAAGTGCTAACAACGGAATGACAACAACAAGTACTATTAGAGTGCGACTTTTAATGGGGAATTTTTTCATTGATTACTCCTAATACCACGTCTATATATGGTGAACGCTCTAGGTGCGTCATGCCGAATACGTTCCACATTTCCTTCTAATAGCGAGCGCATAACCAATCCTTGGATCGTTCCTATGAATAGGGTGGCTGCTGCCTCGTTGTCCAGATCTGGAGCTAACTCACCACGTTCTTTGCCCTGTTCGATGAGGCGATGCAACCGCTCGCTGTATCGTTGAATTAAGGTCTGTACCATACGCTTGGCCGGTGTCTGTTCTGCTTGCTGAAGCTCGCCAAACATAATTCTGGGGACGCCGGGATGTTCGGCTACAAATTCAATATGACTCATAAACATGGCCTCCATCGCCTCTAAAGGCGACTCAATTCCTTGTGCAGAACGATCAACTCGCGCTAATAGACGTTCCGCTACCCATTCCATTACGGCTCTCCAAATATCTTGCTTATTAGGAAAATGTCGAAACAATGAGCCTTGAGTAACGTCCATGTGCTTGGCAATAGCGGCAGTAGTGATCTTACTGGGGTTTTGAGTACCGGCAAGCTGCACTACAGATTTGACTGTCACAGCACGGCGCTCATCAGCCGGAAGATGTTTTGGATGAGAATTCATTTCAACCTCTTATGATAAGATAGTAATTAGTTACTATCTTATCATAAAGCAAAACGCAATTACAAATCTACCGCGAATACCCTATGCATCAATGATGCATGTTAAGCGTTATTTAGCGCTATTGATGATTATTTGCTTATTATGAACTAGCGTTTGTAATACACCAAGAGGGTTAAGTCTTAGGTATTCTAGTTTAAGGTTCTCTTGCTGCAAGAGAGCTAAACGACTCCAACTTAGGTTGATTGAATAACAATAACGTTTTTAATCTAATTAGCGTTGATATCTATAATGGTTGACCTATATCAATATACACGCAGCCTTGGCATGTCAGCATCGTACGATTGTATGAGTGATAGTCATTATTTATATGGCTGAAGTATTACACAGGTAATAAAATGCGAAACAATCAACCAGTCACGCAAAAAGAGTATCTATTTCCCTCAACAGAGCGACTCATCTCAGGAACGGATGCGAAGGGAAAAATCACCTATTGCAACGCTGCTTTTATTGAGGTTAGTGGTTATACAAAGGAAGAACTGATCGGTAAACCGCACAATATGATCAGGCATCCTGATATGCCCCCAGCCGTATTTAAGGAGATGTGGCAGACCATCTCTTCTGGTCAGGTGTGGATGGGTTTGGTAAAAAATAGGCGTAAAAATGGAGACCATTATTGGGTCAGCGCGTTTATTACTCCGGTAGTTGAAGCGAATAACGTGGTTGGATATGAGTCGGTCAGGATCGTGCCGCTTGAGGATGAAAAAGCACGTGCACAAAGGGCTTATGCGCGAGTTAGCGCCGGCCAGTCAAATTTAGCAATGCTGTATCGAGCTTCCAAAGTACTGCAATCTGTCTCTCCTGTTATTATTCCAGGTGTTATAACCACCGTCATAGCTTACGCCATTTCAGGCTTAATGATGAGCGGGGTAACGCTGTTTGCAATAGCAATATCTGCGGTCTGGTTAGGTTACCGAGAAAAAGCGCAATTATTAGATATTATCAGCATTAGTCCTGACTCTTACTCAAATGCAATGGTTGCAGAAACCTATTTCAACGATACTGGAAATAAAGCAAGAGCTAAGTTAGCTTTAGCATGTGAAATTGCCAGAAGCCGGACAGCTCTCACACGCATCGCGGATGCAGCATCAGTGTTAGATTCTATCGTACGAGATACTCAGGCAGAATCTGAATCAACCTCAACCGCCGTAGCGCAGCAAAGCCATGCGACACAACAAATTGCTTCAGCCATTACACAAATGTCCGCAGCAATACAGGAAGTCGCAGGTAATGTTCATAATAATGCGGTCAGTGCTCGAGATGCACTTGCCAGTGTAGACGATGGGGCTAAATTAGCCGACGACGCTAAGACCGCTATTGATGCATTAAGTACCTCGGTCGCAAGTATTGCAGAAACGGTGCGTGAGTTAGCAGACTCAACCAATGAGATTGGTCAAGCAGCGAATCTCATTTCAGCGATTGCGGACCAAACTAATTTACTAGCTCTCAATGCTGCTATTGAGGCGGCGCGAGCAGGTGAACAAGGACGTGGTTTTAGTGTTGTAGCCGATGAAGTTCGAGCTTTAGCAGGAAAAACGCGTGAATCAACGGACAAAATTCATAAAATTGTAGAGGTATTAACCACAAGAGCAATGAGTGCAGTAGGCACATCAGAAAAAGGTGAAAGGGCTGCGCAACATGGCGTTGAAACAGTTAAACATACTAGGAATGCGCTTAATAACATTCGTGATTCGGTGCGCACCATTACTGAGTTAACCGAGATGATGTCTTCCGCAGTTGAAGAGCAAAGTTCTGTCTCTGAACATATCAATCAGCAGATTGTTGAAATTGCTGATAATACCCTCGTGACGCAAAACTCTGCTACTGCGGCATTAGGAGCAAGTCAGCAGTTGGCTGCAACAGTAGTCAATCTTCGCTCTATCATTGCTCGTTTCTCTTCAGGCAAAATGCACCGATGACAGGACCCATCGTTAGCGCTCTACTGAGCCTAAGTACTAATTTTTCAAAGTCTTCATCTGGGGTAAAGCGCTATCAATAAGTAATCTTGTCCGTGTCATAATTGGGCGCACGACCAATACGAACCTGATGCTGTTGATAGGTATACCAATACCGGATACTCAGTTTGCCTTTTTCAACGCGGCTTTTTTTACCCGAATATACGTTCACCTTGTAAACAGTCGGCTGCTGAGGAATATCAAAGTCTACTTGAACTAAAATAGAGTACAGGACATTTGTCTGCTGCATAAGATACGCAGACAGTTAACACATCCTCGTTTGCCCATTCAAAGCAGTTTATTTTTATGCTTATGTTAATCTTATGTCTATGCACTGCGACATCGTTAGTTAAATCTGCATGTTGAATTTAATCATTATTACTATCATTAGGGGAACCCCCTATTTCCAGATTACCTATCTATTGGGAGACTACTTATGAAAAAATAATTACAATTATTTAACATTTGGAGTTTAAGACACCATGAAAAAATTTACTTTAAGTGCGTTGGCCGCAGCCTCTTTGGCAGTTGCACTTCCTTCGCAAGCTCTAGCTGAAGCCGCCATTGGCGATCAATTAGCACACCTTTTACCGACGATGACTGATGAAGAAACCGTTATGGCCGTGGTAACATTCGAACAAATGAGCCCGATATTGGCAACTCAAATACGCGCGCTAAAAGCCTTAGGTATCACTAAAGGTGTACAGTTTTCTGCATTACCTATTATGGGTGTTGTCGCCTCTGTAGCGCAAATCGAGGCTATTGCTGAGCGTAATGGCGGGTTCAGGTGCAATGTCTGATAGTAAATATAAAGGGGTTGCACCGGATGCAGATTTAGTCAGTTACGGCTCAGGCGCAGGTTTATTTATTTTGGACGCGGTTGGTGGCTACGATTATGCGATTAACCACGTTTACGACTATGAACATCCGCTACGGATTATGAGCAACTCATGGGGTTCAAGTGGTAAATTTGATGAAATGGACCCTGTTAACTTAGCCTCTTATAAAGCATATAAATTTGGTATTTTGTCTGTATTTGCTGCTGGTAACTCTGGCGCTGGCGAAAATAGCAATAATCCTTATGCTCAGATCCCTTGGGGTATGTCGGTAGGTGCAGGTGATACCAACGGTAATTTAGTCGACTTCTCTTCTCGTGGATTAGAATATGAAACCGGTGACTTCACCATGCCCGATGGACAAGAGTGGACTTACACTAACGAAGTTACTATCGTGGCACCAGGACGCTACGTGATATCAACTCGTTCATCAACTAATATGGTTGCCAACGGTGCAGATGCTGATTTAGTTATTGCTCCAGAACATATTCCTTTCTACACGCGCATATCTGGTACCTCAATGGCAACACCGCATACCGCTGGTATTGCAGCACTGATGATGGAAGCCAATCCAGATTTGCATATCGATCAAATCAAGCAACTAATGAAAGAATCTGCGACCAATATGCCAGGTTATGAGTCTTGGGAAGTCGGTGCGGGTTATGTTAACGCACGTGCAGCCGTCGCGGCAGCTAAAGGATACGATCTAGATCAAAAAAATTCGATTAACAACAGCAGCGATGCAAAATTCTATTCTAGTATCAATATGGAAGCACAGAGGATCACTGATGGTGCTTTAGCATTTGAAAACTTGGATTCGCAAGTCATTGAATTTACAGTCGATGCAAGTGCAACAACTGTAAATGTTGGCTTGACCGCTCTGTCAAATGTCAAAGCAATTCTTGAAGCCCCTAATGGAGATCGTTTTGAAGGTGCAACCACATACCCTCTTTTGGAAAGCTTCTCGTACATTAGTGCTCCAGCACAAACAGGTACTTGGACACTATCGATGCAAACCGATGCCTTTGGTTTGGAAGTAGCACCTGCCGCCGTTGCTTACAACGAACAAGCACAAACGGAGGAAGCCAGTGATAACTACATAAGCTATTGGGCTTGGCAAGATGTTCTCATCAGCCAAGAAGGTATGGATGATACCCTAAGCCATAGCCAGCACCTAGCTATCGAAAATACGGTACTTAAACGTCTTATGGATGGTCGTCCGTCGGGTAATTTTGCACCCGATGCGATGTTGAAACGTCAGGAATTAGCTAAAGCATTGGTGATGGGAGCAGCCGTGCGCCAGCATCGCAGTTTAGATAACGAAGCAGATGTAAATCTGAGCGGTGTTAACCCTAAATATCGTATCTTTGCAGAGTCAGTTGCTATGCCGGGTGCGGCGTTGAAAGACGCTAAACACCAATTTGGGCCCGTTATGTTAGCTGCTTCAGGTGATTTCCGCGGAAATGCAGCCGTTACCCGTGCTGAGCTAGCGTATAGCCTAGTGCAAGTTATCGGTAAGACCCAAGACGCATTAAATTTTGGTGATACGCATCAGATCACAGTTAATTACAGTGGTGAGACTATCGTCGTTGCTGACCAGCAAGAGATAGCTGACGACATGCGCGGTTTTGTGCAAGTTGCATTGGACGAAGGACTGTTGGGTGTGCGCTACAGTGTTGAGCAAGGTCCTTTTGATTTGCAACCAACAATAGTAGCTAAATTCAACCCTGGAAATGGCTTAACTCGCGCTAGCTATGCCATCATCGCCAACAAAATAGATGAGGTTTACTTTATCGGAGGAACTGGTTCTAACGCTGAATAGGCCAGGTATTTAGTCAACGCTAAACGTCCCTATTGTGGGGCGTTTTTTTATGTCTAGTCAAACAGCAATTAAGTTACATACGTTCTATTCAAGAAGTCCAGCCTTGCTGGCCATTCTCAGCAATTCTGCCGCACTGCTAACCTTTAGTTTTTTATATATTTTTGTACGATGGTTTTCCACCGTTTTTAAACTCATATTAAGCAGTTCAGCTATATTTTTACTCGTATTACCCGCTATTACCGAAAAAAACACCTCTCTTTCTCGTCTTGTTAGCACACCCAATGGATTAGTAGCGGCCAAACCGCAATTTTTAGGCAAATTTGGAAAAGACGTTTTACCATTATATACGTCTTTAATCGCTTGAATAAGCACATCTGAAGACGACTCTTTAAGAATATAACCTTTAGCGCCGGCTTTCTGCATGGCTAACATATACTCAAGTTCGTCATGCATCGACAAAACTAATATTTTTGTAGCTGGACGTTGCGACAGTAGTTTATCAATTGCCACTAATCCACCCATCTTTGGCATGGAGATGTCCATCACAACCACGTCAGGATCGGTTTTTAATGTTTGACTGATTAATTCTATACCGTCGTTACATTCGCCCAGCACTTCAAACTCATTAACTTCCTTTAAGTAGCTAACTAAGGCTTGGCGCATAAGTACGTGGTCATCAGCCACAACAAGTGAAATGCTCATACCGGAATTACCATACTAATATGCGTACCCTTGTTTAAGTGTGATTGGATAACCAACTCAGCACTGAATGCCATCGCTCTGTCTTGTAAGCTCGTTAGGCCGATGCCTTTAGTCGTATTCTCAACCTCAAAGCCGTTACCATCATCGATGATGTCTAATCGGAGCGTTTGATGGTGACAAGACAAAAATAATTTTACATGCTTTGCATTAGCGTGCTTAACTATGTTGGTTAAGGCTTCTTGGCTTATCCTAAAAATAAAAATATTGAGATCGGGGTCTAATGTTTCATCAACATTGATATCACATTCATAGTCAATTGTCTCTTGTTCAAACATACTTCTGCATAACCAAGAAATGGCTGAATTTAAGCCTAAGTCTTCTAGAATACTAGGACTCATTAAGCGCGATAAACTTCGAATATCGGCCAACGCCATTTCTGATAAGGTTAGCAAATTTGCATGCTCTGGCATGTCTGAGGTAAGTTGCTGAAGCTTTCGCGTTAACCCTGTGAGAATTTGACCAACGCCATCATGCAACTCACGCGAGAGTTTTGCTTTTTCGGCTTCTTGCTGGGCCCACATGCGCTTAGCTAAATCACTCAATTGGCTTTGTTCAGTTTCTAATTGATGTTTTAACAAGCGTTGCTGTTGTTTTATTTTCTCTATCAGCAATGTTGTTCTTTCATTCATTTATTTAGATACCTGTCTGCATAACGCACATGCTGTTCTTCGGATAAATTAGACAACCATTTTAGTTCACTTTTACGTTGTTTATCCTGAGACCTAGGATCAGAAAAGCTGGTCAGAAAAAGATGATTGCGCCAATACTCTGGATACTTCACCAACATTTGCGCCAGTTTATTCATATTGGCATCCGTGTGTGGGTATAGAAAAAGAAAATTCATATACTCTTGGTAATATAACGACAAGTCCTGTTCTGATGCAACTTTTAAGATCTGCGCCTTACTGGGCAGTGAAAATCGTTCGGTCATATCCACTAAGATCTTAAGTTTGACATACTCTGACACTTTCGCATCGTATAACTCGTCAACAAAAACATCCACCTGTTGCTGTACTGGCCTAGTTTGCTCGTTTAATAGACCCAATTGAAGCCACTTATATACAATAGCTTGTTCTGTACTTTCAGTATTACCTAACTGTTCTATCAACCTTAAATTTGATGATAAGCAATCAATATCTAAGGTTTTCATACACATTTCTGCATGCCAAAGACTTAATTCAATTATTGCTCGATTATCTTTGGTATTGCTCGCAATTCCTTTAGCTGCTGCCACTTGCTCAAGTGCCTCAGACAGCAAGCCACGAGAAAAGAACCACTTACTGCGCAAATCCAGAAGTATCATTTGTTCTTGTTTTTGGTCTGCTTCTATATTGTTTGAAATTACGTCTATTAATTTAGATATTTGATTCGTATTGCCTTTGAGCAGTGCTAATTGGACCAAATTCTGTTGGGTTCGGATTAAGTGACCTTGATCGTTAAACGCGGTGAAGAGCGCATTAGCTCGTTCCCAATATATTTCGGCCAAGGCAAAATCGCCTAATAAGAAGTGCATAAAAGCAACGTTGTTCATACTTTTAGCTTTGGAGCTATCACCAAGATTGGTATTGATGTCTAGCCCTCTTTTATAGAAATCTAGCGCTTTACTAAACAACCCTTGTTCTTCGTGAAATAAACCCAAAGTATCGAGTATATGAGCCTTTAGTGCTAAGTCCGGCTGGTCTTTGGCTAACTCAAAGGCCTGTGAAAGGGCTTTTAAAGCACCTTCATAGTCGCCCTGAATGGCTAGAATATTGGCAATGTTAGACAGCGTGTTCGCGCGCGCGAGCGGAAATTCCTTTGCACTTCTTAATTCCAATGAATCACCAAAATAAGCTAATGCTCGGTCATACTCTGTTAGTCTTAAATGCGCTACGCCAAAGGCATTTAAAACTAAAGACTCTCCCGTTTTGTCACCTTTGGTACGAAAAGCCACTAAAGCCTGAGTAAGCTCTTTTTCAATAGCTTCGCTTATTTGCCCCGATATGATCTTCAAGCGGGCTAAATTAAATAATAGATTTCCGTCATTAGGCGCAAGTGATATAGCGGCATTATAATCAGCTATTGCTAACTCAGGCTCGTTCAGCCAATCATAGATTTCAGCTCGCTTACTTAGCAATTCCGCGCGTCTAGGAAACAACTCAATTAATTTTTTTGCTGATTGTAATGCTAATTCAGGTTTATTTTTAACATTAGCGTCGAGCAGTCGAGCCTGCAAAAGCCAATACGTAGGTGCATCTTTTAATGCAAATAGTTGTTCTAACGACCTCTCTATGCCAACCAAGTCGTCGTTTAGGTATGCAGTATATGCCTGCTCATACAGACTTGCTGCCAAGCTTTTATTAAGCGCAGACCGCAAGTCAAGCTGTTCCGAGTTAAGCGACTTTTGATCACCAACTAATTTTTTCACATCAGAGACCGTCCAGTTTACCTCTTCTGCTATTTGCTTGTTTGATGAGGCGACACGCATCAAAATATCTTCACTAAGTTGAATAAGCTCTTCATTCAAGTTGGCTAAGCTAAGTGAAGTTGAAAACTGTTCGATTACTTGGTCTTCTGGCATGCGGCTTAATGACAAGGTCAGTATCATCTGTCGTGTATTTAGTTCAGAAACGATAATGCTGAGGACTAAATCCAAATTATAGATAGAGGCTAACTTTATTCTATCATCAGCAATATTATTAGGATCCAGACCTAAGTTATCAGTGCTTTGCATCAACTCTTCGTATTTTACTAGCGCAAATGAAGGATTAGCCATTAGTGTAGTTTGCAAGATCGTAGATAGATTTGCCGATAAAACTGACTTGTTATCAAACACAATGCCCAACCTACTGCCAGGTAAGTCGAGTGTTTGTTTGTGATTATCCACCTCACCTGTTGAAAACTGATAAATAACAAAAGCAGAAACCAGCATAACGCTAAATAGGATCGTCGCAAGATAAGCTCTATTGAGCTTTGAGGGGCTAAAAATAAAACTATCTAAAGTATCAATTTGTGGACGTTGATTAGGCGATGTATGGGTTAACTGAGCTAGTTTTTTGTTTAGCTGATTAGCTTGCGATTTAGATAGAGAAGCGTTTTTTGTTGCGCTACTCAATTTTACCGCTTGCAGTATTTCTTGCAGCACTTTACCTAAGCTATAAACTTCAGATTGAGCCGTTGCAATACCTAAGTTTATTACTTCCGGCGCGGAATAATCCAAATGTCCACTGCTTTGTGAACCGATCTCTTGTTGTCTGCCAAGGCCAAAATCAATCAGGCGTAAGTCATTGTTTGTGTCAATAATAATATTATTGGGCTTAATATCTCCATGCCTTACATCAGCGACTTTACAGGCCTGCAGTGCACTTATTAGTTGCTTCGTCCAACGTTTAAAATCTTCGTAACTAAGCGATTGTTGTAATCTTTCCTGCAGCGTCTCGCCTTCAATAAGCTGCATAGTGAAAAACGTAAGCGGTCCATCTATGAAGAGTTCATGGACGTTAATAATGTGCGGGTGATTAAGTTGGCGAGCGATATTAACTTCATTGCGAATTTGGCTGATGCTGTCCAATGGTGAATCTTTTGCACAGAACTGAACCGGTCTCGAGAAAGCCAGCAGTTTGCAGAAGTTGAGTACGTTGTTCGTTACCGTCAGAGAGCTTGTTAGACAACTATTACCCTTAGGTCATGGCTGCCCTATACGAGCAAACCTATGCAGAATCTAAGCTCGTGAGCTTATAGTTTATATCATTAAATAACAAGCGCATTGAAAGTTGGCGAGCAAACGACTCTGCAAAGGCCACATCTGTTTCAGTAAAGTATTGCTGTTGTTTTTGATTATCTGCATACAATATTGCGACAGTAGTTAAACCAATTTTCACGGGTACACACAATGAGGCTGCTATCTTATTGTTGATAACACTGTCTTGTTGACGCAGAGTTGCGTGTATTTTTGTGTTATTAATGACGACTGTTTGGCCCTCGTTAGCACACATATTTAACATTGTTGTGCTGCCTGAGAACTTTGCTACATCCTCCCATCGATCATACCCTAAACTGCATTCTATTTCGTTATTGTCATCAACAAATACCAACGCTGCGCGAGAGCAACCGAGGGTTTGAATAAAATAATTCCTTGCGACGGAAATAAATTGCTGACTGTCTTCACACTTAAGCATCAAAGATGAAACCTGTTTAAGCTGCGCTTTGCGCCAAACATTTTGATTGTCTTTTTTCACCAGTTCATTGTGTGATAATGAAGATACCTTACAATTCACCGGACCGATTTTTAAATCAGTTGATTGCTTGATTGCGAGTCGAGTAACGCGCTTACCATTAACATAACTACCAACACTACTGGTATCCTCAAACCACCACACGCCATCTAAAGCATGAGTCAATCTGGCATGAGTTCTTGATACTTGCGCATGATCAATGAGCACGTCCGAGTCAGGTAATCTACCAATGACATAATCTTTGCCTTCAAAAAACGTATATTCTTCGAATCCTGAGGGTTGATTTTCAATAGTTACTTGAACCGGCATAGTACTTTCCTATAAGTCTATAAGCGAAGTCTGTAACGCAAAGCCTTCAATACACTGAGTAAATCACCTTTCACGTTTACGAGATCGTTTGAAGAGCGCCACACATTATCAATTTGAGCACCATCTAAACCATCTATTAAATGTATAAAGTTATCTGTTAGCAGCAATGCTTGATCAACGTTATTCAATAACACAGCGGTTTCAAGTACGTTGGTTGCGGCTTGAAGTTGGTTCAATAAAATACCGTTAAAGCCAATCTGGTTAAGCGTTAAAATTTGCTCAATACGCGCTAATTTAGACTCAATATCTTCTTGTAAAGAACGTTCATCTAACACAATGATAAAGTCTGAAAACCGCCCCATATTTCCTCTTGCACGCAAACTGCCTGCGGAAACCATAGAGGTAATATCTTCAAAGTCTCCTCCCGCATGGGCGGTGAATATCTTAGCTGGCATACCCGATTGATAATCAATTGCTTTAGTATAAATTTCTACTGATGCTAACCCTTCAAAGCTAAATCCTTTGCCTTCTTTTGGAGATATCCTTAAAAGAACAGGGAAATCGGGATGCAAGTTTACCGCACTGCTGTTTATTCTTGATAATACAGAAATATCATTGACGGGAATTAAGAATGCCTCGACCACAATACTGTCAGCATTTAAACCAACACTGTTTTCAAATTCAACGGTGACATCTAAAGTGATTGCTGGCGATACAGGAATGGATGCCTGTAGTTTATTCTCTGAAACAAGCATGTTAATTGGCGCCACAGCAAGTGACTGCGTTGCCCACATTATCGAGATTGCCCCGATAAAAAATAGAAATATTCGTTTACTCTTAATTATCATTATAAGTACCTTCAATAAGTTAATGCTTAACTAATACAACTGATATTTTACTCTAGCACGAATAATGTTGAGCCCCTATTAAAGAGACTTTTTTGCATTTATTGTGCGCATGTCAATAACTTGATAATGACACTAGATTAAATGAAAAAAAATAGGGGGAAACCCCTACAATGACTTTTAGAGCATATGAAAATAGACATTTGTAATTAAACACATTAGGTTTTTACATAAAAAAAGGAGGCCTATTGGCCTCCTAGTTAACGTGTTGTATTTCTTACTGAAAGTATTGAGTATAAAAACGACCGGCAGTAACAGCATATTCTGCACGAGTCACTTTGTAGCCTGGGTCGAAGTTTGCAGTTAACTGCGGCGTCAAGTCGAACTGGCCTTGGACCAATCCAAAGTTAACATTCAATAATGAAAGCTGGATGGCAACTTGAACATAGCCTTTCATATCATCTGGAATGCTATCTTGATCAGCTAACACAATAGTCTGACCTTTGTAGTCAATGGTAATATCATTGTTAGCATCAAAATCCGTAGCAACTGTTTCTAAACCTAATACCTGTACTAGGCTGTAGGCAAGATCCAGTTTATTTACCCGTCCCCTAGGTGCGAAGTTGCCGCCATCGCTAAGCATAATAGGAGCCTGTTCGAGTAGCTTATCTTTCAATGCGCCCCCCTTAACCGATACAGATTCAATAAACGCTTGGTAACGATTAGGCACTGAACTAAGTTGCGGTTGTGGCTCATTATCCAGATCACGATATTGACGAACGCCGCCGCTCATGACCAGTGACTTAGCTAAGTCTTTACGTTTTAATTTCGCATCAGGGCGGAAACCACGGTCATTGAAACCATCCATCAATCGTTTACTAACCGCATATTGTATGGCATTTTCATAAGGATGACCGTTTGCGTCATCTACACCGTCGAAGCCAACCAAATCTTCGAATGTGATGTTAACGTCATAGGAATCAGGAACCATTGGACCATTAGTCAGATCAAGCGGATCAGGATTTACGCCAGACAGTGAAGTCAGGCCATCTACACGTATAGTCCACGTACCTTCCATCGCAGGTGCAGAAACGCGCATTTCGGTTTCAAGCACAGGCAAGGTTAAGTTACCAAAGTATTCATTACCTTGAGGGTCAGTCAAAACCAACTTAGCAGTATTGTTAAGAGTGCTCGCTGAAACTTTAACCCAAATTGCTTCGGCATGAACCTCAAACTCAGATGAATTTTGCAATCCGGCTGCCTCTGTTGTACCCGCTGGTGTTGCCCAAATAGTTTGTTCAAAGGACTTTGCGCTGATCTCAATCTCGGCATTCGCATTAAACTCTTTATCATGCAGGTTATTTACCGTTGTCTTATGGCTCATATTAAAGCCTTTCGCAGCGGCGACTGCTGCGCGGGCGTTAACATATCCAGCACCGACTTCAAAACGCTCGTAACCTGGCATGTTGGTAGCAGATTCTTGTAACAACTTCTTGATTGTGAGGTTATCCAGAGCAGGATTAGCTTCTAACATTAGCGCAACAATTCCGGCGACATGAGGGGTCGCCATAGAGGTACCTGATATCATGGTATAAAACGGTAAATGGGTTGCGTCCATTGCGTCTATATCGGCTTCACCACCATTAGCTCCGGCATTGGTTACGGCACGAGTAGAGATAATATCCACGCCAGGAGCGACTATCGTAATTTCATTATTGTACGTCCAATTGCTGCCATCAGGCATAACGAAATCGCCTGATTCCCACTTGTAACCGCGTGAGGAGAATCCCGCAAGAGTGCCATCTTTTTCACCGGCGCCGATAGACATTCCCCAAGGAATTTGTGCATAAGGGTTATGCGTATCCTCACCTGAACCTGAATTACCCGCTGCAAACACAGATAAGATACCCATTTTATTGGCTTTATACGAAGCTAAGGTAACTGGCCCTGTCGGATCGAACTTGCCACTTGAACCCCATGAATTACTCATTACTCGTAACGGACTTTCGTAGCGGTCCCCTTTAGTAATGGCATAGTCATAAGCACCGATGGTATCAAGGATTAAGATCACGCCACCTGAACCGTAGCCGACTAGCTTTGCATCAGGAGCTGCACCTGCGTACTTGCCGTCTGACATAACGCCAAAGCCTGCAATCGTGCCCGCACAATGTGTGCCGTGGCCTGAGTTAGTATCCGTGTTAGGTTGATTTTTAATTATTAAACCTTCAGTAACGCCACCAGTACTTAGCGCACTAGCGTGGGTAAGCCCTTGGACGTTATCGATAACTTTGTCGCCAAAAAATAAATCTTGGTGAGTCGCATCGATACCCGAATCGTTAACCATAAGAGTGACACCCTTACCGGTATATTCAATGCCATTAGTAATAGCAAAATCATCACCTTGTATTGAATCTACGCCCGTAATTTTACGCGCATCAACATTAAAGTATTCGAGCTTACGATTTAACCATACCGAGCGCACGTCGCTGCGTTGAGCAATTGCCTGAATTTGTTCTAAGTTGGCTACTACACCGATAATAGGGACGGAAGCAAACTGAACAGCTTGGCTAATACCCAATGCAGAAAGTGCTTCTAGTTGCGCTTTCGATACTGGCTCTAATTGGTTATACGTCACAACAGCCATCACTGTTTGGGTTCCGACCATAGTCGGCAATAACTCAGCTAATTGCTCGCCAATGGCAGCCTCAGCAAAAACGGTGGACGGCATCGTTAATGCCATGGTTGCGGCGGCTATTGCACTTAAGGTAAATTTTTTCATCATTTTACTCGCTCTAATTATTAAAAGAATTCAAATAATTTGTAGCGTTGAGTCTATCCAGATAGCAGATGCTTAGAAATAGGGGGTTACCCCTGTCTAATTATTAATTAATTGCACGCAAAGACGCCTGTCAGCAGAACTATAAACAGTGATTTTCATTAGCTTACCCCTGTAAAATCAGCAAATATTAAATAGATAGGGAATATGCAGCGAATGATCAGCCAGAAATGAGCTCATATATTACTTTTATAAACTAAAAAGGTATTCCACATAAGTGAAATACCTTTTTGAAATGAATTTATGAAAAACTACATAGAAGCCCTACAAGGATAAGTTAGCTTAATTCTTGCCTAGCATACTTTTCTGATTAACTATCATCAGATTGCGTCCTACCATGCTTTGAAAATTACTAAATCTGCTGGCGGCATCTAAGTCTTCAAGACTAGCCTCTAGGTTGCCCAGAACATAATGCATCATTGCGCGGTTATTATAAGAAATCACCGAGGCTTTACCTGTGTTAACTGCAGCGTTGCAGTATTGGTTTGCCTGTTGCATATCTTCAATAGCTAAATAGGCGACGCACAAGTTATCAAGAAGTGGTTTACGTAAAGGCGCAACTGACGTTTTCGCCAAAGCCGCCTTGCTTTTACGGATACCCTGTTCAAATTTACCGGCTTCAATTTCTCGTACACCGATGACTTCAGCTACGCTGGTTTTAACCATCAGTTGCGAACCTGCAGCTAAGTTAGTTGCTAATACCTGACTTGCTGGCATGATCATTAGCACCGCTAAGACCGCTGGAGAGAGTGATTTGATTGCTGATTTCATAATGATCTACCTTTTGTGCTTGAACGAGTTATTAACGCTTAACCGTTAGTGATTAATATTTACTGCTTCATGTTTACTTATGCGACTTGCTTGCACCGCATCTGTTTCATCAGTATGGTTACCTCGTAGGAAAAATTCCTGAGGAACAACAGATAAAAAGCTGATGAAATAGTGATGGAAAACCGATATTGGCATTCAAACCTCGACATACTAAGGTAATAACTGAGTGGGACAAGATAATTGACTGAACAAGCGCTACCTGAAAATGGTTATTTTCGTTTAGGTAACTACTTTGTTGATGTGGGCGATCATCGAGTATTTAATGGTGATCAAAGTCGTCACTTAGAGCCTAAAGCCATGCATGTGCTTTATCAGCTGGCTTTGTGTGCGGGCGAAACCGCTAGTCGGCAAGAATTAATGGATCAAGTATGGCATGGACGAGTGGTGGTAGAGGATGCCCTAACACGAATCATCTCGCAACTGCGCCTTACCCTCAACGACAGTAAAGCTCGTCAAGTAATCCAAACTGTACCTAAAAAAGGCTACCGATTATCAGCGGATGTAACTTGGTTGACTAGACAAGAATTTATCAAACTCAGCACAAAACGCAGCATTGCATCGGGTTTAGTCTCATCATTTAGTAAAGGCAAAGCTGCAGCGTTCATTATATCCAGCTTAATACTGGCTATATTAATCTTCTTTTTATTACCAAAAATGTCCGAGCATGAGGAATCTGTGCCCGCGGAACTGACTCAAGATATTGAAGAAAACAGCAAAAAAACAGAAACTACTATCGCGTTTTTACCCTGGCGCAATCTAACCGGCGATGAGCGTAACAACTATTTGGCTGAGATGCTCCCAGAGGAGCTGTCAATCACTCTGTCCAAGTCAGACAACGTAACTGTATTGGCACATTATTCTTCTCTTGCCCTCGCCAAAGACCCCCAAGCGTTAGATTTCTTGGTTGCGCAAGTGAACCTTGAGTATTGGGTAGAAGGTAGTATTACAGAAGCGAATGAGCGCATTAGGGTATTAGTGCGCTTGGTCGAAAAACAGAGTAATAATGCGATTTGGTCGGAAGTGTATGAAGACGACATGCAACAACTACTCACATTAAATGCGAGGATCGTCTCAGACATTAATGCACAGCTGTTTGGACAAAGCGCACAAGCAAATTTTCAAACCTCCTCCAACAGCATTGATGTTAATGCTTACCAAGCCTATCTTCAGGGGAATTACTGGTGGATGAACGGCAAAACTAGCGAGTGGTTTTCGCGAGCAGAAGCATCATTCATAAGAGCAACCGAACTATCACCTAGTTTTGCCGAAGCGTTCGGCAGTTTAGCTTTTATCTACGCCAGATATAATTATCATGATATTTACATGGGAAAGGCAGTAGCGATTGAAAAAGCCAACGAGGCCATTGCAAAGGCTTTGCAACTTGACCCTAATGACATTAACGCCCTCCTAGCTGGCGCATTACTAGCCATTGAAGATTTGCAGTTTGACAAGGCTGAGCAGTTAATAAATCAGGTACTAAGTATAGATGCGTCAAGTACCAGAGGCCTATATGTTTATTCAGAGTTGGCTTTAGCCAAAAACCAGTTTAACGCGGCGCTTATTTATGCTGATAAGGCGTTTGAGATAGATCCTCTATCGCCTTGGATAAATGTAAACAAAGCCATTGTGCACTTTTGGCGCAATGAAATGGATAAAGCGTTAGCATCAGTCAATCACGCCATCAATATCGATAAAAATTACACTTGGGCTTATGTATGGAAAGCTAAGATCCACAGTCAAAGAGGAGATATTTCACTGGCTATTGAGGCAATGAGATCCTGTTTAGAAATTGATGATGGTTCGCCAGTAAATAGCATTTATTTGGCACTGTTATATACCCGTGCAGGAAAGCTTGAGAAGGCTGAAAGATGGTTTGCTCATACTGCATCGCTTTATGGCGATTCCCCCGACGCCAGATTTTGGCAAAGCTATTTAAGTTTTATCAAACAAAAAGAAACACCAGATATCGCGCTGCAACTACTAAATCAGGTCACTATAAAAACCACTCGGTTTTTTAGTTTAGTGCCTTTGCAACGAGTCTTACTATCGTCACAACCCACGTTAATAGAGCAAGCATTGCCGCAGTTTATGTCGCTTATTGAACGTCCGAAAAAATCTGGTTTTTGGGTCAATCATCATAATCAATACAGTGCGTACGCCGCCTTAGCATTGATGCAACAATTAGATAACATTGAATACAAGCAACAACTAGCCACACTAAATACTCAAATTAAGGTATTTGAGGGTAAGGTTGCTGTGCGGCTGCGCGCTGATATAAAGTAAACCCTTCAGTACGGGGGCCGTGCTTAACTTTGAGCCTAGGAAGGAATTCTCAGTTAATTCTAGCTCCAAATATTCAGGGGACAATACGGTGGCGGTTAGAATCGACTGAATTTCTGAGCTCAAACGTTGTACAGAATCGTCAAGCATATTTGAGTGAAAGTATCGATTGGTTTCTGCCGGCGCCAGTTGAGTAAATAAGCCAATATAAGGCTGGTTACGAGGACAATACCCGAGATTAATATATACCTTTGTTTGAATATTTAAAGACTGTGTATCTGCCGACATCACAATAACACCTAAAAATTCACCATTCATCTCTATCGGTCTTGACATATAAATGTTCTGACCTTTAAAAAAAGCCGTATCAGTAAATTCATCAAGGGGCATATCAACACTTTGCCCTGGACGTTTATACCCCGCAAATAATTGCTGATCAATATCGTAAATTGGTGCATACCTAATAACAGTAGATTGTTTAGCAAATAAGCCGATTCGAATTTTTTTCGTTGTAGGGTTCACTTGATTTTAGCTAATTTCAATAACTCAGAGCTAAAAGTAACCTTGATTGCATTGATGTGCTTTGTGCGAGGCATTGCAAACTGCACGCAATATTGTTTAAGAAAAAATTTAGGCTATATGAATAGTAAGATTTAGATTTAAAATAAGTTGAAATCCCCCCGAAAGCTAGACATAATTTTCGGGGGGATTCTCACTATATCAAAGTTACGACTGTCGACGACGACGAGATGCGGCTAAACCTGCAAGACCAAGTCCTAACAATCCAAGAGTGAATGGCTCAGGGACATCAGTCACTCGACGAACTGTTATACTCTCAACATATCCGTTAAATCGGTTTGACTCACTAGGCGATAATAAGAAAGAGCTTAAATTCGCAAACAACGCAGACCCGTTAGCTAAAGAACCCTGTTGCCCGTCTTCTGTACCTACACCATCAAACATATTTGCCATAAATCCGGATGTTCCACCAGAGTTATTCTGGTAATCAACTTGACCACCAGAAGCGGCTGAGTGGCCGTCAGAACCAGGCGTACCGTTGAAGGTAATACTCATGAGGTCTACGTTAGAACCAAACACAAAAGACAACATTTCACCAAACTCAAAATTATCTCCTTTTGAACTACCGTCGACGCCCAACCCGCCGTTAGAAGGAACATCCTGATTTATCGAGACGCCCCCCGTTTGTGTGACGGTAAAACTTATTCCAAATGCACTAAATGTAAGACTGTTGTCCGCACGAATATCACTGGATAATAAATCAAAGGTAAAAGTTATTTCATTTCCCGATTGTGTTGCACTCGTTGAACCAGCGGTGATCGGAACAGCGTTGGCATTAAAACTCAGAATACACGCGGCTGCTAAACCTATTATTTTTTTCATGTTATATCCTTATATATAATAATTGAAGTTAATGATTGCGTACTTTTCGAACAGCAAGTTTAATGCCAAATACTAACCACATGATTTTAAATAAGTTTTAAAATCTGTTCCGTATTAGTGTAAAAAATATTGACGTATTACATTATTAAGGACTCAACGTATAATATAATAGAACAACGAGTACGGTTATCGCATTCAACACCAGTCTAAAGAATGCACATCAATTCTACCTTAGATAATGTATAACACGATGAAAGTACTCTTGTAATTTGTCTCAGTCGAAAAAACACAAGGCTAATTTTAATTCAGTATAAGAGATCTAAATACTCAGGAATATAAGGATTCTTTGGTTAAATTGAACGACTATTATTCTCAAATAAGTGTTTTTTAGCCGTCGTTTAATATCTTTTATGCTAAAAAGCAGATATTGAGTGTAAATAATCCTGACACTCTGCTAATAATGAAGAAATTAATTGCAAGCTACCATTTTTTGTAAACGTAGTGATTTTTAGGGGCTGCTTTTAGTTGCTATTGATCAAACAAATAACCGATAGATACTATTAATCCTGAAGTTAGATGTATCACGCTCATTTACAAACTGGTCTGTATTAGCGTTAATAACGTTGAATATGTGAACACTATATGTGAAAGTTCTCTAATGCAGTATTGCTACCAAGAATCAAAGGATAAAAAGTGACAGAGGTCATTCAAAGTAATCCACAAATTTCCCAAGAATTAATTGAATTTGACAGTGAGTTTTACAACATCACAAAAACAATCAATATTCTGAGCGCAGTAAACCCAACTAATTTTGACCAGCAGAAAAAAACCTTTTTTGACAGCCATTTTTCAATTGAACCGGTGTTCACTTATGAAGGAAGTAAATTAGACGTATTTGCTACCAAAAGAAGGTTGTTAAACCTACCTCTTGAAAAGGTGATTGATGAAGATCTGACGGAAATTTATTTTGACACTATCGATAGTTACCTAGACAAAGTAGACCAATTTAACTCTATTGGTACTAACGACTTCATTTATGATTCTCTTCGTTATTTCGGCGAACCCACACAAAAAGATATCGGTAACGCAAAATTCATCCTGCATTTACCGGGTAATCTAAATGAGGAAAATGAAGAGGTTTTAGCATTTGAAGAAATCAAAAAAATATTAGGCGAATTTGCTCAAAATAATAGCCTACCCTACAATCTAAAAATCGAAGAAAACATGCTCGCCAATGCCCTAGTATCAGGCAATACACTTAAGCTTAACAAAAATGCAAAGCTTTCAGTAAGCGACACCAATGCTTTAGCACAACATGAAATGGGTGTGCATTTAGTTACAACGTTAAACGCGAGACAACAACCACTAAGAATTTTAGAGATAGGTAACCCGCTGAGTACTATGACACAAGAAGGTTTGGCTATTTTAAGTGAATACTTGTCAGATAATTTAACTATTAAACGGCTGAAAATATTGGCTTTGCGGGTAGTCGCGGTGCAATCAATGATAAAAGAAAAGAGCTTCAGAAAAAGCTTTTCACTGCTCAAAGAAGAGTATGGTGCGAGCAATGATATTGCCTTTGCCGTGTGTTCACGGATATATAGAGGCGGCGGTTTTGTGAAAGATTATTTATACCTGCAGGGGTTTCACAAAATGTTAAATGCATATGAAAACGAGCCTAATTTCAATTTGCTATTTGCGGGTAAAACATCAATTGATTATTTACCGCAAATTAGCAGACTGATAGACAATGGCATTTTACATAAGCCTCAGTATATTTCTAATATATTCCAAAAGCCGAATAATTTAAGCGAAGTTAAACAATATATTGCACACGCAATAAAGTAGCCTGAATCACCCGAAACGCACTACTTCCTTTTTGAAGTATTGCGTTTTTTTGCTTTAACTTTATCACCCGTAATATCTGTTTTTGTCACTTTGTTGGTTTTGCTCGGGCGACCACTCTTTGAAATACTTTTCAACAAACTTTGACGATTGCTCACTTCAAACCCTTTCTTTACAACTCGCCTAATAGGACTACCAATAAGCGTCTCAATGCGGCTTATTGTGCGCTCTTCCTCACGACTCACAAAAGAAATAGCATTCCCGGTGTTTCCAGCGCGACCCGTACGACCAATTCTGTGAACATAATCTTCGGGTAAATAAGGCAGGTTGTAGTTGACCACAAAATCCAAACCTTGAATGTCGAGTCCTCGAGCAGCAACTTCAGTAGAAATTAACACCTGAAGCTTTGCTGACTTAAAATCAGCCAATGCGCGGCGACGTGAGCCCTGACTTTTGTCACCATGACAAACAGCCGCTTCAATTTTACTTTGTTTAAGCGCCGCCATCAGTTTGTCGGCTTGCTCTTTTGTACTAGTAAAAACCAATACTTGAAACCAATTATGTTCTTTCAGTAAAGCTTTAAATAAGTCAATTTTGCGCGACTCTTCAACCGGGTACATTACATGGTTTACGGTGTCAGCTGCGGCATTAGCTCTACTGACTCGAATTTCAGTGTGATTATTTAATATCTTGTGACACAACTCATTAACTGCAGGTGAACTGGTAGCGGAGTATAATAGAGTTTGGCGTTTTTTTGCTGCGTGCTGCATAATTTTGCCCACATCAGCAATAAAGCCCATGTCTAACATACGGTCAGCCTCATCTAGCACAACAAATTCTGCATTAGCCAAAGTCACGTTGTTCAATGCCATGTGCTCAAGCAAACGGCCAGGCGTTGAAATAAGAACATCAATCCCTTGTTTTAGTTTGCTCATTTGCCCAGTCATTTTTACCCCACCGTATAATGCAGTAACCGTTAATGGTGTGAATTGAGCATAGCTACCAATAGTTTCGGCAAGTTGTTCCGCTAACTCTCTCGTTGGCGTTAAAATAAGCGCTCTGGGGCTACTTGAAATAGTCTCTTTAGGCGTATCTAGCATTTGCTGCAAAATAGGCAGACCAAAAGCGGCGGTTTTACCTGTGCCCGTTTGGGCATGCACGAGTAAGTCTTTGCCGCGACGCGCTTTTACTATCGATAATTCTTGAACAGGCGTCATTTCGCTGTATCCACAAGCGTCAATAGCTTGCTCAAGGGATGGATGTAAACCTAAAGTTGAAAATTTCATGTGGGGGCCTCTGTAGCGTTTTTCTGTAAGGTAGTCGTTTAATGGCATGAAAGACCAATAAACACTGGCTACAGTCAAAAAATGAATGCGGAATATACAGCATTTTATACGATTTGGTGAGATTAAATGATGTTTTTCTGCTCAATACCAATATTAGGATACTTCTTAGCGTTGTATTATATAGTAAAAGGTAAAAATATCGCAGTTTTCCAGTTTAGTTGCCTATTTTATGCAGCTATTTTAATTACAAAAAATTGATATATCAGCTACTGAAAGGTCCTTTTTTTAGTACATTTTTTTTTCGTTCTCGCTGTCGCTTAGCAATCATAGAGGTTGGGGTGCTTATAAGTAGGTTCAAAAACAAACCAAATACCACGCCAAATAAAATACCTTCTATTGTAATGGGCAAACCAAATGAAAAATTCTCGAGCGTATTGTCTACATACTGCCAGCCGCTTGGTGAGAGCATGAAGATCAATTTTTGAATTATATTGCCGTTCTGAAAAACAGCGAGCCCTTCGCTCAACTCATTATACTTAATAATAGTTTGTTGTTTCTGAATTGCATCATCGCGCACACTCGGTACTTCATTTTTTAGATGATGCTCAATCATTGCGTCTATGGATGCATAATTGTACTTTTTGGCAGTCTCTTGATACCCGTTAATCTGCCATTGACTCGATTCATGCATACCCGCTAAAAATTGCTGATAATGATCAGCCAACTGAGGTACTTGAAGCGCCAACACTAATGTGATGCCAAAAAACAACTTGTCGAGTGTTTTAAATATCAATTTAATTCCTGCTTAATTTTAACTACATGTGCTTAGTGCTACAAATAACACGATCATCGAATAGCTCAGTATCCGCCATCACATTTTATAAAATACAACTTACATTAAGCAATGCCGCAACTATATTTAAAATACAGGCTGCTATAAAATGCCACTATCTACATAGTAAATATAGTTTTGCGTGATAAGACTTATTGCTGTTTTAGCGTTATATTTTGTATCCTTAACGCATGAGTCATTGCAAAACGCGTAAATACGACAGAAATAGGGTTTACTTCATATTTCAACAGGCTTAAGTTTTTAGCTAACGATTGCACTGCTATAGCTTAATAGCAGCAAAACAAGCAAACATAATATACTAACTGATTATAAATTAACGCAAGCGAATGATGAAGAGTTAACCGATGAATAAAAAGTACGCTCCACACAAAAGCTCTCCATCCAATTCTGCCAATCATTCTGCAAAACATATGATCGCGCCTAATCACGATGAAGAGCTAATTAGTGCCGGCTTGTTGAACGAAAATGATGCTGCCAATAATCAGCAACCACTAGACACAATTGCACGTCAATTTGCCTATCAAATTATCACGGGGTTTGATAAATCATACCGTTGGCATAGTCGCATTACGGCCGGAGCAAAAGAGCGATTTGAGAATGAACAATGGGCTGAATCTCAACGAGCAATTAAAGAACGTATCGCAATTTATGAACAAAGTTTAAATGACATCGTTATCGACTTATATCAACAAGTTTATCCAAAACAACAAGATCAACATTTTTGGAAAGCAGCAAAAAGCCAATATTCGAAACTACTCAATGACCACCCGCAATTTGAATTGGCCGAGACCTTTTATAATTCAGTTATCGGACGTATTTTTAAACACGATAAAATAGACGACAACATGATGTTTGTGCTGCCAACTCGTTGTTATTTGCCAGGCCAAGACCGGCACAAAGTCATTCATAGTTTTGATACTTCCGGCACGATTAAAGCCATGCACGAATCTATATTTGATACTTATCGCTTCAAAACTCCTTTCGATAATCTAGAACTCGATTTAGACAATATGGACAAGGCTTTGAAGGTGCGTTTAAATCGTGAGCAATTAGGCAGCGTGCATACAGTAGAAATGCTCAAGCCGGTTTTTTATCGCGGGAAAGCCGCCTATTTAGTAGGTCGCATTTGTATGCCCGACGAAACATTGCCTTTCGTTATCGCGATGCAAATGACGGACGACGGAAAGCTCATGGTCGATGCATTGTTAACACAGCGACACCATTTGAGCGTGATATTCAGTTTTGCACGTTCGTATTTTATGGCCGATACACAATATCCAGCAGAAGTCGTTGCCTTTTTACAAGAGCTTTTACCGCATAAGAAAAACTTTGAACTATATATGTCACTGGGCTTTTATAAACACGGTAAAACGGTATTTTACCGTAATTACCTGGAGCATCTAGACAATACTTCGGATGAAAACGAAGCATCTAACGCAGACAAGTTTGAGCTTGCACCTGGTATAAAGGGGCTAGTGATGACTGTTTTTCACTTGCCGTCTTACGGGGTGGTATTTAAAGTGATTAAGGATGAATTTGCTGAAAGTAAAAAAATTACTCGCGACTACGTTAAGGATCGCTACCGATTGGTAAAAACCACCGATCGTGTTGGCCGTATGGCCGACACTCATGAGTACATGAACTTTCGTTTCCCACGCGATCGTATGGATAAAGAATTGCTCCAATATCTTCGGGATACTTGCGCGAGTAGTCTGACTTTTACCGATGACGAGGTGATCATTTCGCATCTGTATATTGAACGCAAAATGACACCTCTCAATATATATCTGCAGCAGGAAACTGACCCTATAAAAATTCGTAATGTGCTTGATGAACTTGGTCTCTGTATTAAGCAGATAGCCTTAGCGAACGTTTTCCCTGGCGATATGTTGCATAAAAATTTCGGCGTGACGAAAACCGGAAGAGTGATATTTTACGACTACGATGAGATTTGTTACATGTCAGAACGTCAGTTTCGAAGTTTACCTAAGAATGACGACCCGTATGCTATTGATACTTTGTCAGTCGGCCCTACCGATGTGTTCCCTGAACAGTTTGAACATTTTATTGTAGGTAAAAAGGTATTCAAAGATATTTTGAAAGAACTGCACGGCGACCTCATGACCACCGAATATTGGCTCGAAACACAGCGAATAACGGCCCAAGGTATTATTCAAAATTTTACACCTTACCCTGAGCAATACCGTTTTATTCGTTAATTTATCATCTAACTTAGTAGCGAAAAATAGTGTGCTGCGATAGTGATCATTCCAATACCCCAAAATAGACTTCTCAACAAATGCCAATCTGTCCAATAACAAACCAAATAAGCTAGACGACAAACCACAAAAGCGATACACAAATAAGCAGTGGTATGGCTGACTGCATTTAGCGCAAGCACTAATAATATGGTTGGTGCAAAAAAAGTAGTCGCTTCAAAGCAATTTTCATGTGCTGCTTTTGCCCTTGCTCCAAGACCCTCTAACGTTTTTTGCTGTTCACGAGGTTGCCTATTATCATAGCCTCCTTGCTTATTCATCATGACGGCTAAAGGCACTTTAGCTATCATCGGCATGAACACGACTATGGCCAAACAAATTACTACTATTGTCATACTTCTCTCCTGATTTTATTTCCCTTAAAAAAGTAAAGGGGGGATAGGTCTTTATTATAAAATTTCACGTAAAAATTTTTAACCACTACTTAGAATCATAATAGTATACGATTATACCGATTAAGGTTTGCAAATATTTACGTGAAAAATAGTCATATTTTCAAGTAAATGCAGATAAAAAGTCGGGGTATCTGTCAAATGGAAAAAGACTGAAATGAAAATACTTATCGTAGAAGACGATGTAACCGTTGCACAGTACATTAACAAAGGCTTGAAAGAATCCGGGCACACCCCTGACGTTGCCAATGACGGCAAACAAGGTTTGCTTTTGGCCATGACAAACGAATATGACGTCATTGTTCTCGATCGAATGTTACCGCATATCGACGGCATTACCTTGCTAAATACGATAAGATCCTCAGGTGATAACACCCCAGCCATCATTCTTAGTGCAAAAAACAAAGTTGAAGATAAAGTAAAAGGTTTGCGCTCTGGTGCTGATGATTACATGACCAAGCCCTTTGCATTTGAAGAACTATTGGCGCGCATTGAAATTGTTGCCTCACGTCAAACAACGGGAGCACCTGTCATTACTGAAATTGTGCTAGGTGAGTTAAAGCTCGACCTAATTAATCGGCGTGTTACCCGCAACGATACCGTTATTGATTTACAATCAAAAGAATTCAAACTGCTTGAATTCTTATTGAAAAATAAAGGCAATATAGTAACAAGAACTATGCTGTTAGAAAAAGTTTGGGAGTATAACTTTGACCCTCAAACTAATGTGATTGACGTGCATATCAGCAGATTGAGAAATAAAATCGATAAAGGGTTTAGCTACCCAATTATTGAAACAATTCGCGGTGCTGGTTACTTAATATCAGAGCCGAAAACTTAGGAGCCCACAGAAATGAGAGCAATAAGCGCATTTCGAAAAAGCTCGAGTTTTACATTGAGTATTCTATTTACCAGTTTGTTAATGATGGGAGTTGTGTTCATTACCTACTTCCTCATTATTTCGAATGACGATTTGCTGATAAGAGAATCAGAAGCCGCCATCAACTCTGATATAAGAGGCTTTAACTCTCTTTACAGAGCAGCGGGTTCAAAGGCTGTTGAAAAAGCACTTAATGATAGAATCGCAGAAAACGGCAACGATTTTTTTTATCATTTAAAGAATAATCAAGACAAGTTCATTGCTGGCAATATGCTGTTTTGGCCAAACGATGATGCACAAAGTATCAAGAATGGCATGCTGTCTTTGAAAATTGGCGACACAGCATCAAAAGAATACGATGTCATGGCTAAGATAATGGTCTTTACCAATGGCCAACAATTACTTATCGGACGCAACATAGATGATATAGAAATTGTACAATGGGTTGGCAGAACCTTTGGTTGGGTAATGATATTAATCCTTTGTCTCATTTCAGCCACTAGTATTTGGGTGGCTTATTACGTTGTAAATCGTATTAATATTATTTCAGACAAAGCTGACGACATTATTTCTACTGGTAAATTGACTGAGCGCTTGCCGGTTGACAGCAATTGGGATGATTTGAGTAAATTAACCATAGCCCTAAATAAAATGCTAGACCAATTTGAGTATTCCATTGAAGGTATTAAGTCGGTGTCGGATAATATTGCGCATGACTTGCGTACGCCTTTGGCAAGACTCAAAACACATATCGAGGTCATGCCTGAGGGCGATGATAAATTTGCATTACGCAAAGAGTCTGACAACTTACTATCTATCTTTAATTCATTATTGAGAATTGCAGACATTGAATCTGAACGCAAAACTAGTGCGTTCGCGCAACACAATCTCGAACAAATCCTAGAGGATGTAATTGACCTGTACTTACCCATTATTGAGAACAGTAAGATTCACCTAGAGTTAACCGTCAACTTGAAAAAAGCAGACCTGTATTGTGATAAAGACCTTATTTTTCAAGCTTTCGCAAATGTGTTAGATAACGCCATAAAATTTAATTCCGAAGGCGGCAATATTGTTGTCATCTTAGACGAGGAGGCAATAGCTCAGCAAAAACAAGTTGTGTTCAGAGTTTTTGATTCCGGTCCTGGTGTCACGCAGCAGGCGTTTGAAAAGCTAACTCAACGTTTTTACCGTGAAGATAATAGCAGAAGTAAAAGTGGAAATGGTTTGGGTTTAGCATTGGTATTGGCTATCGTAAACTTACATGGAGGCATTATTAGATTTATTGATAATCCTTTGGCAAAGTCATCCGGCCTTGGATGTGAAATTGCATTACCTAAACGACAGTAATAGCTTGGTAATCAAGGGGTGACATGTGGATCTTCCTCCATCACTCCTCGACCACCAACATTACTGCAACGTTGTGCAAGCGTTGCACTAATTTATTGCGTCGTGGCTTTATTGCTTTTGCATAAAGATTGAGACTTCAGCCATCACAATACCAAACTTTTTAATGTAGGATCGATTCATCATCGTTTTGTCATCAAAAGCAAAAAACCAGTCATCGAAGTTAACACGGTAGGTGGATTCACCCACGGCTAAGTCCATTTCGTAGGCGAAATTAAACGCATTACCATGTGGACTGCCTTTTGCTGAGCCCGCTATGTCACCAGCATTGCCAGTGTATGTGCCATCTGCATTTTTGCTCAATGTCCAAACTCGTGTTTTTGGGCCATCGCCAAAACCGTATTCGAAGCGTTCATCTAAGATTAAATTACCATCTTTTTTATACCCATCTATATGCACGATAAAACGCTGAACGATATCACCGTCTCTATCTTGAACAATTCCCCACGCCTTTACTTTGCCGTCAAAAAAATTCTCAATATCAAACTTAGGCTCCATTTGCTCATATTTTTGTGCATCTAAGGATATTGAGCATGCCGCAAGAAAAACACTTGAAACAACCACTGCTACTAGCATGCTGGATTTTTTTACAATTTTAGAAAAATTCATTTTTACTCCTTTAAACTCATCTTAGAAAAGAATTGAGCGATTTTTATGACTTGTTAGCATCATCTCCCTTTACGCCATTGAATAACCAAATAGTTATGTTTAAATTAACAGCGCAATGGGATCATGGTGCTTATATTATCCAAGCCCTAGTAGTTGTTTACGCATTTTTGGCTCAGAAGTTTTTTCATTTAGCCATATACCAAAAAAAGATTGGCCAAAGGTTTTATCATCTATGCTGCCAACTAGTTTACCTTGGTGATAGAAATGCGTGTGCTGGTTTTCATCCATTATGCCGGTAATATTTTCGCCTTCTTTCACATTAGGAAAAACCGAACGCATTTGCTCATACCATTTGGCCAACAGCACTTCATCTTTATAACCGATGTCTCGCATCTCATCTATTGAACGACTCGCTATTTCTTCGCCAGCAAAGTCACGCAAGTATGTTAACGACAGCGCAAAAGGCGTATTGTTATCCCATATGCCGTTGGCGGCCGAAAGTTTTGCATCATAAATTTTCAGAAACAAGAATTTGAGCCGTGCTTCACCTACCACTTTCGGGTTTTGGATATATTGTTGAGTAATCTGTTCAAAGGTTAATGGCATATTTGCTACTGCGGCACTTGAAACACTGAGTTGCGTTTGGATCTCAGGTGTTTTCGCATGTCCTAAGTTAGTGTATATTCCTGCGGCCAATGACAGCGCAATAAACAGGGGTGATAAAATCAATTTGTGTAAACTCATGAGCGCTTCCTCGTTGTCCGCAACATTACAGATGTTGTATAAGTAATAACGGCTTATTCTATAGTAAGAGATCAGTATAAAGGATTAAACTTTGTTAACCTATTCGAGCACTGATAATATCGAAGTACAATTTACAATTCTTACACCTTCACCTTTGCAGCGAGTAGAAACTAACTGGACCACTTTTTTTGATAACCATGGTCAGGCACATCAAGTAGAAGTTTGGTGCAAACGAGACGATTTACTGCATGGCGTTATCTCAGGAAATAAGTGGCGTAAGTTAGCCAAGCCCTTGCAGGATTTTTGGCACAGCCCACCTTCTCATGTTCTCAGTTTTGGCGGCCCATACTCAAACCATCTGCATGCACTTGGCTACTGTTGTAAAAAACTCAAGATTAAATTTACTGCAATTATTCGCGGTGCTTACTTAAAAGAGAGAGTACTGAACCGAACACTACAAGATTTGCGCAACTGGAATGCAAATTTAATATTTGTGGACAAGCAAACCTACCAAAAAAGAACAGAAAAAAACTACTTAGCCAAACTACGTGAAGAAATAGATGCTGATGTGATTATTCCAGAAGGAGGTTCACAACAAGATGCTCTTTTCGGCATGCAGGCAATGATAGCTGAAATTAGCCTAGCTAACTCAGGCCCCCCCTTCACCAGCATATTACTACCTGTTGGCAGCGGCGCGAGCATGGCCGGCGTTATCGAAAATTGCCCACCGACTCTAGCCAAGCAAATAATCGGTATAGGTGCCCTAAAAGCCGAAGGCTACCTAGAAGACCTAGTCACCCAATTCCTTAATAAGGACACACCTTATTTGCCTTGGCATATAAATCACGACTTCCATTTCGGTGGTTATGCAAAAAGCACCAATGAACTTACTACCTTTTGCAAACAATTCAATCAACTGAAACTAGACACACCTGTTAAATCTAAACTTGACACACCTCTCTCCCTAGAACTGAAACTAGACACACCTGTTAAATCTAAACTTGACACACCTCTCTCCCTAGAACCAGTTTATTCCGGCAAATGTTTTTTCGCTCTCAAAACGCTAATTCAACAAGGTTATTTTGCTCCCAATAGTAAAATATTGATCATTCATACCGGTGGATTGCAGGGCGCTCGCTGACAAATCGATACATGCTTATAAAACCATCGAATTATTCGACTGAACTATTTTGCTGTCCTTGCCGTTAAATTAGCCATGGGTAGTGTTCATTTATAGACTGCTAGTGATGGTCTATATAAAACCAAGAAAATTAAGAAATTGAGGTCAGCGGCTTGAAGCACAAAATGATTCTGAAACAACAGGTTCAATATGCATCTATGATCGATAGAGCTTTGAATTTATGTGAAGTCATGCTCACTCGCTCAGAGACCCTGTATCCTTTTGCGGTTCTTTCAATCGACAAACAGATTCAGTGCGTTTTTCTTGATGACGAGGATTACAAAAATCAACATACTAGTGGCGCGCAATTCGGCATGATTGAAAAGCTTGAGCGCCAGTTAGCGAAAGGTAAAGTTCAAGCAAACTCAGCCATTGGCATGCTGGTTTATGCAGCGACTATCAGAACATCTCAGGAAGAAGAGAAAGATGCACTCATGTTTAGTATTTGTGATGCAAATGGTGAAAATACCCTAACACTCTATCCTTATGAGTTTGAAGTAAATTCAATCAAAATTGGTAAGCCGTTTACTTGTAATTTTCCAGACTGAGCCTATCGTTTTGCAAGCTTTTCCATTAAACTTGCCAATTCAAAAATTGCTGTTACGATGCAGCCAAATTATTTAGTAAGGAATTCTTATGTCTCGTGTATTAATAATCGGCGCTGGCGGCGTTTCTTCCGTTACCGTTAAAAAGTGTGCTCGATTACCTGAAATGTTTGACGAAATCTATTTGGCGAGTCGCACACTATCAAAATGTGAAGCACTACAAAAAGAGGTAGGCGCGGATCGTCTAAAAGGCGTTTTTACTGTTGACGCAGACAACGCGGACGCTGTTATCGAGTTAATCAGTAAAGTTAAACCTGATTTGGTAGTGAACCTTGCCCTACCATATCAAGACTTACCTATTATGGACGCATGTTTAGCAACGAAAACCGACTATCTTGATACCGCAAATTATGAGCCTAAAGACGAAGCCAAATTTGAGTATTCTTGGCAGTGGGCTTATCAGCAAAAATTCCAAGATGCTGGCATCATGGCGCTTCTTGGTAGCGGATTCGACCCGGGCGTAACTAACGTCTATACAGCTTATGCAGCAAAACATTATTTTGATGAAATTCATTATTTGGATATTGTCGATTGCAACGGCGGTGACCATGGTCAAGCTTTCGCAACAAACTTTAATCCTGAAATTAATATTCGTGAAATCACTCAGCGTGGGCGTTTTTGGGAAAATGGCGAATGGAAAGAAACCGATCCGTTAACTGTTCGTGAAGATCTTGATTATCAGAATATTGGTGTAAGAGCATCTTACTTGATGTTCCACGAAGAGCTAGAGTCATTAGTTAAGCACTTCCCTACCCTTAAACGTGCACGTTTTTGGATGACCTTTGGCGACGCTTACTTGAATCACTTGAAAGTGCTCGAAGGCATCGGCATGACAAGCATTCACCCTATCGACTTTCAAGGCCAACAAATAATCCCTTTGGAATTTTTGAAAGCGGTATTACCTAATCCAGGTTCGCTAGCTGAAGGTTACACAGGAAAAACCTGTATCGGTACTTACATAACGGGCATGAAAGACGGCAAAGAAAAAACCATATTCATATACAACAACTGTGAACACGCGGTTTGTTATGAAGAAGTGGGTGCCCAAGCTGTTTCATACACCACAGGTGTTCCTGCAATGATTGGCGCGGCGCTTATGTTGAACAATACATGGAAAAAACCAGGTGTTTGGAACATGGAACAATTCGACCCTGACCCATTTATGGCAATGCTAAACGAGCATGGCCTACCTTGGCATGTTATTGAATGCGAAAGCAGTCCGTTCACGAAGTAATGAGATAATATTCAATGACAAATAAATATTTAAGAGATGATATCCCTTCTCCTTGTTACGTTTGTGACGAGGAGAAGCTTGAGCAAAATTTGCAATTGATGCAATACGTTCAAAATAAAGCTGGGGTTGATATCATTTTAGCCCTTAAAGGCTTTTCAATGTGGTCAACATTTCCCTTGATAAAGCAGTATTTAAAGGGCGCAACTGCTAGCGCTGTTTGGGAAGCAAAGCTTGCCAACTACGAAATGGGCGGTGAAGTGCATTGTTACTCACCAGCCTACAAGCAGAAGGACATAGATCAGCTGTTAGATTTAGTCCATCACTTATCTTTTAATAGTATGAACCAGTGGAATCAATTTAAAGAGCAAGTTATGCAAAGCTCGGTGTCTGCTGGCTTGAGAGTTAATCCAGAGAACCAGGAGGCAGACACGCCACTGTACGATCCTTGCGCACCCGGTTCTCGCTTAGGCATTTTAGCGTCGCAGCTTGAAGGCCAAGACTTAAGCGGCATTGACGGATTTCATGTGCATAATTTATGTGAATGTGATTCGTTTGCAACCGAGCGCACATTGCATGCAATCGATAAAAAGTTTTCAGCGTATTTGCCTACCCTCAAATGGTTGAATTTGGGCGGTGGTCATTTGATGACTAAAGAAGGTTATGACGTTGAGCATTTAATTAACGCATTAACCACCTTTAAAGCAAAGTATCCAAACCTGCGTATTATCATGGAGCCGGGCTCGGCTGTTGCTTGGCAAGCCGGTACATTGATTACCGAAGTAGTCGACATTGTTGAAAATGAACAACAAATTCTGATCATGGATATCAGTGCAACAGCGCATATGCCTGACGTACTAGAAATGCCATACCGACCTAAAATTACAGATGCAGGCATGCCTAACGAAAAAGCATTTACCTACAAAATAGGTGGTAACTCCTGTTTGGCGGGTGATGTAATCGAGGAGTACAGCTTCGACCATGAAGTAAAAGCCGGTGACCGATTGGTGTTTGAAGACATGTTGCATTACACCATGGTTAAAACGACTTTTTTTAATGGTGTGGAGCACCCTGCAATAGGTATTTTACGGAAAGATGGCAGCTTCGACTTAGTAAAACAATTCACCTATGAAGAGTTTAAAGCGCGATTATCATAAGGTTTGTTTGAACTTTCCGATACCTTCTTATTTTGTTGCATCAGCTCAAACGCTGTATTTTTCGTGAATAACGATTTACTTGAGTTTGATGCTCATAAAATTGCCTACCTTTAGATTGAGAATATGCTGTAATTTTGCATTCTTAAATACCCAAAAGAACAAAACCAAGCATAGACTTACCCTTATTTCATATCAAGATCTCGAATCCAGGAGGAAATTTGTGCTGTTTTTTTTACGCTTTCGGAATAAATTTAGGTCTCATTACTATATTTCTGATTAATTTTTCTCAAAATACTAATAAATACAAACCGATATCAGCATTCCTAATAAATTTATATACGTTATCTAAACATTTAACTTCTAGTTCGCATTAATGTAATAAAAATGACACAATGTGCGTAGACAATGTTTGGGTCTAATAATTCAATAAATATTTACTTAATTAGGATAAAAAAATATGTTCGTTAAGATGAAGCTTAGTCGCCTAGCGATCGCGGTAGCAATGTCGGTAGGTTTATCTACCGCTGCTATGGCGCAAGAAACCTCTTCAGGGATTAATGGTAAAATAATGACGCCTACTGGCGTTGCGGCTGCAGGGACTGTTGTTACTATAATACACGTTCCATCTGGCACAACTCGTCAGGTTACAGTTAACAATTCAGGTTCATTTAGCTTACGCGGTTTGCGCGTTGGCGGTCCATACAGATTAGTAGTTGACTCTGATACATTTCAAGACACTACGGTAAACGATGTATTCCTTGAGCTTGGCACAACGTTTGATGTTGACTTAACTTTAGAAACGGCTTCAAGCATCGAAGTTATATCGGTAACAGCGTCAGCAGTTAACACATCTGCATTCGGTGGAACAGGTCCAGCATCATTTTTTGACCTTGACGATTTAGAAAATGCACCCGCAATTAACCGTGATATAAACGATATTATTCGCTCAGACCCAAGAATATACATTGATGAAAGTCGCAACGATTCGGTCCAATGCGGTGGTGCTAGCCCTCGTTTCAATAGCTTAACACTTGACGGCGTTCGTTTGAATGATGGTTTTGGTCTAAACAGCAACGGCTACCCAACTGAGCGTATGCCATTCTCTTTCGATTCAATTCAACAAGTTGCTGTCGAATTAGCACCTTTTGACGTGCAGTACGGTGGTTTCACTGCTTGTAATATCAACGCAGTAACCAAGTCTGGTACCAACGAAATGAAAGGCGGTGTATTCTATGATTACACTAGCGATTCTTTCCGTGGCGATAGCGTCGATGGCGACAAACAAGATAACGGTAACTACACTGAAAAACGCTACGGTGGCCATGTTGGTTTTCCATTAATTGAAGATAAGTTGTTCTTTTTTGGCTCTTACCAGAAAATTGAAGGCGTACAATTATTCGATTATGCGGCATTAGGTTCACGTGTAACAGCAGACGACGTATCTCAAATTACTGAAGTAGCTAATCGTGTTTATAATTACGATGTTGGCGGAACTCCAGGTAGCGCGCCTGTCGAAGATGAAAACATCCTTCTGAAACTAGATTGGAACATCTCTGATATGCATCGTGCATCATTAGTTTACAACTGGGCAGATGGTTTTAGTATTAGCCAATCTGACGGTGGTTCTTCACGTTTATCATTGTCTAATCACTTTTACGAACGTGGCGCTGAACTTAAATATTTAGTTGGTTCTGTTTATTCTGATTGGTCCGATAACCTTTCTACTGAATTCCGTGCTAGTAAAATGAATCTCGATAATCGTCAAAATTCACTTGATGGTTCAGGTTTCGCAGAAGTGCAAATTGATACTGATTCAAATGGAACAGTTTATATCGGTCCTGATGATTCACGACAGTCAAACAAATTAAACTACGATATTCTTAACTTGAAATTTGCGGCGACATATTTTCTTGATGATCACAAAATTACCGCTGGTATCGAGTATGAGAACCTAGACGTATTTAACTTGTTTATGCAACACACCGTTGGTGAATATCGCTTCGACAGTATTGCCGATTTTGAAGCAGGTACTCCGGCACGTATTTACTACAACAACTCTGCGGGTACAAATAATCCTTCTGACGCGGGTGCCAGTTTCTCGTATGCAACGACTACTGTATATGCACAGGACGACTTCCCACTAACAGACGATATCGACGTAATGATCGGTTTCCGCTATGACAGTTATAGCACTGATGACACGCCAAACTATAATGCTAATTTTGAGCGTCGTTATGGTTTTGATAACCGCGGTAACGTGGACGGTATCAGTTTATTCCAGCCGCGTGTTGGTTTTAACTACTCCTACGCAGACAACTTAGAATTCCGTGGTGGTTTTGGTCTTTATTCTGGTGGAAACCCGAATGTTTGGATTTCAAATGCATACTCAAACGATGGCGTAACTAACATTGGTACTCGTGAGCGTGACATCCCAGGTTTCACTAACTTGTTCGACACACCGTTAACAGGTGAAGGTCGTCCAATTTACGATGTCCCACAAGCGATGTTCGATACTGTTGCTAACACTACAGGTGGTGACGGAAACGTCAACGCAACTGACCCAAATTTCGAGATCCCATCGGAATGGAAATATGCTGTTGGTGCGACTTATATCACTCCTCAGGATTATGTAATTTCTGCAGATTTGATGTATACCAAGCGTAAAGATTCTGCAAAAGTTATTGATGCATTGTTAATTGAAACTGGTAATACGCTTCCAGATGGCCGTCCAGAGTATGCCAGCCGTTTAACTGAGCGCCGTTTTACTGGTTCTGACTTTATTCTTACTAATTCAGGCAACGATGGAGATACAACTGTATTCTCTCTTAGCGCTACGAAGCAGTGGGATAATGGTATTGACGCTACATTAGCGTACGCTTATACACAAGCAGACGATGCTAACCCAATGACCAGCGCAGTTGCATTTTCTAATTATGTAAACTTTGCTACTTCGGATCCAATTAACCCGGTGGTAGCGACGTCAGATTACGAAATCCCACATCGCTTTACATTCACTTTGGGTTATAAAACGCAGTTTGTAGATGGATATGATACGCGCTTTAACTTGTTTGCAGTCGCAAGTGAAGGTAAACCTTACTCGTTCGTTTATGGCAACAACGATGCATTTGATTATGATGCATCACGTTCACGTCAGTTAATCTATGTACCAGAAGTTAATGATGCTAACGTTGTTTATGGTCCTGATTTCGACCTTGCTGGCTTCGATGCTTTTGTTGACGAGTTTAATTTGGCTCGAGGTCAAATTGTAGGCCGTAATAGCCAGAATGCAGATTGGTGGGCAAAAGTTGATTTAAGAATTAGCCAACAGCTTCCAGGCTTCACAGATGGTCATAAAGCGAGTGCATTCTTAGTTATCGAAAACTTTACTAACTTGCTAAACGACAGTTGGGGTGATTTCCGTCAAGGTTCATTCGTAGGTGACCGTGTTGTTGAAGCTTCGTTAAACGACAGTGGACAGTATGTCTATGAGTCATTTAACACCGTCGAGCAAAGTGTTGTGCGCAGTGCATCTTTATGGGAAATCCGTGTAGGTGTTAAATATACGTTCTAATGTAAATTAGATATGAATATAAAAACCCAACCTTATGGTTGGGTTTTTTTTGCTTAAAATATCGGCATTCCTATAACAGTTCGATACATTTAATCAGTACCTCAATAATTTGCCGATAAATATACCTATCTTAAATTGATTGCGATGCCCTGAAAGGGTATTGTATGGCGACTATCATTACTGGCTCTAACTAGTTTCATGCAAAAACCAATCATCCTTGCAATATCAGGAGCCTCAGGTTCTGGTAAATCGCTTTTCACCCAGAACTTAGCATTAAAATTACGTCAAAATAAGCGAGAAGTACTGGTTCTCCAAGAAGATCACTACTACAAAGCGCAAGACCACATTGAGATGGCACAGCGAGTCACTACTAACTATGACCATCCTGACGCTTTCGAACACGACCTATTAAACCATCACTTACAAGAGTTAAATGTAGGTAGTAGCATCGAATATCCTAGCTATTGTTATGTGACTCATACGCGTCTGTCCGACTTCAAGGTAATCAGCCCTGCACCTATTATTATCTTGGAAGGGATTATGCTACTGACACAAATTCAGTTGTTTGATCAATTCGACGTTAAGGTATTTGTCGACACCCCACTTGATGTGTGTTTAATGCGACGAATGTTGCGCGATACACAAGAACGAGGACGCTCTATCAGCTCAGTAGCAAAACAGTATGAAGAAACAGTTAAACCGATGTACCATAAATTTATAGAGCCTAGCAAAACATTCGCCGACTTAATTGTTCCCCACGGCGGTGAAAACTTGTTAGCTGTGGATGTACTTAGTTCATATTTACTTGAAGGTAAATCAGTAGAAACTTAAAAATGACTTATTTGTGGTTTTACTGGGATGCTAAAAAATCAACAGTGCGGACAAAGCTAGATCCATTCGCTACTTAAAAAATAACTATAAAAAATAAAGAGTGAAAATCAAATGACAGGATTATTAGGGATAGCCTTTTTATTAGGCATGGCTTTTTTATTCTCTTCGGCAAGAAAAAGCATAAATTGGCGAACAGTCGGTGGCGCATTTGCGATCCAAGCATCGTTGGGCGCATTTATCTTATATTCTGATGGAGGTAAGAACTTTCTTAATAGCTTAACGGTCTATGTCGGCAATATTATTTCTTACAGCGAAGACGGCATTCGGTTTTTATTTGGCGGTTTACTAGATAATGATTCGTTAGGTTTTATATTCGCCATCAATGTTTTACCCGTTATCATTTTCTTCTCATCCTTAATTGCCGTCCTCTATCATCTTGGCATTATGTCTGTTGTTATTCGCATAATAGGTGGCACACTACAAAAGTTACTTGGTACGAGTAGACCTGAATCAATGTCTGCCGCTGCTAATATATTTGTCGGTCAAACCGAAGCCCCGCTTATTATAAGACCTTTTTTACCTAGTATGACGCGTTCAGAATTGTTTGCAGTTATGGTTGGTGGTTTAGCCTCAATTGCAGGCTCGATCATGGCAGGTTATGCTGGTTTAGGAATAGAATTAAAATACTTGTTAGCTGCGAGTTTTATGGCGGCTCCAGGTGGTCTATTAATGGCTAAAATGTTAGAGCCGGAGACCAACAAAACCAATGAAGGTTTGACCGATGTCAAAGCCGATAACGAAGAATATGCTAACGTGTTTGACGCTGCGGCAAGTGGCGCAACAGCAGGTTTAAAACTTGCAGTTAATGTAGGTGCAATGTTGCTTGCATTTATTGCACTAATTGCATTACTGAATGGTATTCTTGGTGGTGTAGGTGGCGTATTTGATCAAGAAGAATTATCTATCCAGCTTATCTTAGGTTATGTATTTCAACCAATAGCGTGGTTGATTGGCGTACCATGGAGTGAAGCAAACTTAGCCGGTAGTTTTATAGGCCAAAAAGTGGTCGTGAATGAATTTGTTGCGTATTTAGACTTTATTAAGTACAGCGCAGAGTTGTCGCCCATCACTCAAGCCATAGTAACATTTGCTTTATGCGGTTTTGCCAACCTTTCATCAATTGCAATATTAATGGGTGGTATAGGCGCATTAGCACCAAGCAGAAGAAAAGAAATAGCGCAACTCGGCCTAAAAGCCGTATTTGCAGCAACACTAGCAAATTTAATGAGTGCAGCACTTGCTGGTATATTTATCTCATTAAGTATGTAGAACAAACAGAAATAGGTTTATAACAATATGAAATTAGAAGCAGTTGATTTTACCGCGCCAGATGCCCAACAAAAATTTGTGGAGTCATTACGCCAGACTGGCTTTGGTGTGTTAAAAAACCACCCTATCCCGCAAGCAAGTGTGGCGAGTATTTACGCGCATTGGCAAGCATTTTTCGATGGTGATGAAAAGCATTCGTTTTTGTATAACAAAGACAAGCAAGACGGATTCTTTGGCCAAAACGTATCTGAAGTGGCAAAAGGCTTTAAGAAAAAAGACATCAAAGAATATTTTCATTTTTATCCTTGGGGCCAATGCCCTGCTGCGTTGAAAGATGAATTAAGTGACTATTATAAAAATACGTCAGCACTGGCTGCTCAACTATTAAATTGGATAGAGCTAGAATCACCAGCAGAGGTTAGTCAGCATTACAGTATGCCTTTATCACAAATGATTGAAGGTAGCGGACAAACATTGTTAAGAGTATTGCATTATCCACCACTAGCGGGTGACGAAGAAGCCGACGCAATTCGAGCTGCTGCGCACGAAGACATCAATTTAATTACTCTTTTGCCTGCTGCAAACGAACCTGGTTTGCAAGTAAAGGCGAAAGATGGCAGTTGGTTGGAAGTCCCCTGTGATTTTGGTAACTTGATCGTGAACATTGGTGATATGTTGCAAGAAGCCTCTGGTCATTACTTTCCGTCCACTACACACAGAGTGATTAATCCTGAAGGCGCTGACGTGACCAAGTCTCGTATTTCATTGCCTTTGTTTTTGCACCCACGCCCCGACGTTAAGTTATCTGAGCGTCATACTGCAGGTACTTATCTTACAGAACGCTTGACCGAATTGGGCGTCATATAGGTAGGAGGATTTTACAAAGAGAATCAGGGTTTGCTTTTAAATCAACTAAAAAAATCAGCTTTCTAAGCTGATTTTTTGTGTCAACTTTTATTCTAAATACGGCTCTAATTTTTGCTTATAAATTTATTATTATCTGTTTATTCAGTATTCGCAGATGCCATAAAATTTGAAAGTGCCGTTAACTTATCAACATATATATCAGCCACTTTGCTCTTCCCTGCTTTTCTTTTAGCTAGTTTCAAAAAACGTTCAGAGCGCTTAAAATCACCTTTGTCAAAATACACTGAAGCTAAGCCAAAATAAAATTGATGTTGCTTGTTATTCAATTTAATCGCTTTTTGATAATGCACAATGCTACTTTCGAAGCTTCCTTTCTCTCTCTCGATTTCGGCTAACATTTGATGATAAAATGGATTTTCGATACGTTTAGCATTCAATCTAATATAAATATCTGATGCCGCTTTTTCATCGCCCAATTGTTCATATAGCACGGCTAAGTTTTCCCATGCTGTACTATTTTTCCCATTCAGACTTATCGCCCGCTCATAAGAACGAAGGGCTAAATCAAACAACCCTCTTTTTCTATACAGCAGCCCTAAATTAGCCCATGTTCCCGAGTAGCTCTCATCGGCTAATATTGCTTCGCGTAAATAAGCATAGGCTAAGTCATTATTTTGCTTTAATAAGGCGTCGACACCTTTATTATTGTAGAACATAGAGAGCACAGTTTGTTTGTCGGCATATTCGGTCGCGAAGTCGACGGCTCTGGTTGATGGATCAAAATCGACAACAAAAGCATTGTCGAATAGCTTTATTACATTTGTCCTAGATTTTGACTTAATGCGTAAATTAATGTGGCTATTAAGCAGTGAATAACCGCCTTTTCTTGTCCAGTATTCGGGTATATCAACAATCTGAAACTCGCTTTCAAAACCGGCCTCTTTCGCCATAGCAAAAGTCATGATTGACAACGATAAACAATTTGCGGAGGCGTTTCTAAAGCTATCGTTGGCAACAGTGTTAGCTGAAGCCTCATAGATTAAATCGAGATCAGCTCTGGCAAAAATTCGATGAATAAGTGCTTGTATTTTATCATCTTCGGAATATAGTCCTCTTGTTGTCTCTGCAACAAAAGCTTTTGCTTCGTCACCTAGAGCAAAAACGTTAGTGGGTTGTTCTATAGAATAAGCATCGAAACGACTAAAAGCGGCATCATTTAAAAGTAGATGGGCCGGCGATAAACGGCTGTCTTTTTGCGCCGTTGAAGTACATCCGGAACCCATTAGCATAAATAACAGTGTCATCAGAAATAATAATGTGGATTGAAAAGTAACATTCATGAAGCTAACTCCGAAGTATGTTTACCCTTTTATAATAGACTAAAAAACAGACTAAAGTGGCTTTATTTATTGTTTTACTGATCTTGGACTGACTTTGTAATGCGCTTTAACAACACCAATACAGAGCATAAACGAAGCGCAACCTGATTTACACTTCACCTATACCATAAACTTTAATGGATTTGGTATGCAACAAGTCTGACAGAGACGCTGAGGATTGTTTATCAAACTGATACCACTGCGCAAAACCCAGCCCTAATGTTGCAAGTGCATCATCCAATGCATTGTGATTTGGCGCTTCAGGTAAGCCATATCGATGCCGGCAGTTTTGTAGGGTTACGGCATCTTGCTTGACCATATCTTGTTTTTTATTCAGAAAATAAAGCTCAAGTAACATAGTATCTATGCTGGTAATTTTAAACTCAGGGATACCTAGACTTTTCGCAACCTTGTCCAACACTTGCATATCTAAACTCGCATTGTGCAGCACCCAAATATGCGAACTGGCGAATGCTTGTAACTGTCCAATTACATTTTTAACATGCTCACCTTTTAACAAATCCCTAGCGGTCAAACCATGTATAACCGGACTTTGGTGTAAATCACCCGAGGCCCGAATGACGGTATAAAATGCCGAGCTTAAATCAATGCTTTGATGCTCCCCAGTAACCCAACCGATAGACGTTATTTTGGCAATATTCGTATTCAAGCTAGTTAACTCTAAATCGATGGACAAAAGAGGTGTGTCCTTTATCAGCATCGATTTCCATTTTTCGGGCAGCTTTGGTTGGCGTTTAAGTAATTTAGTTAAGAGTGAAAGCATTACCCTATTCCACCTGAATATTTAAGGACGGCTGTTTGTTGGGCTCTATGTATCGCTTGAAAAGCGGCTTTCAATTGGTGCTTTTCGATGGACGATAAATCGCTGACACGGATAAAGTTATCTTGTACTTTATTGTTGAGCTGGTGACGCCACCTTAGTCGATTTAAAAACAACCAGATATCTCTTAAATTTTTAATATCGGCTGAAGAAACACCGCTATTTTCTGGTAATGCATTTAGCCTGCCAACGGTCGAAGGGATCGTAATTGCATTAGCCAGTGCATGAATTCGTACAAGATTATTGATGATGGCGATGGCTGTATGCTTCAAATCGATACTGTCTTTTACTTTCTTATCTTTTGCATAAACAAACTTTTGGAACATAGAGAGTGGCACGGAACCTTCATTTGCTTGGCGCGCCAATGCGGCTAAAAACATAGACTGTTGAAACAACGTCTTGCGTTCATCTTGCAAGCGCGAAAACAAGGTTGAGTCGCCAGCCGCAGAGCGAGCATCTAAGAAAATATTGAACGACAGTATAGCCTCTGGAGTCGGTTGGCGAACCCATGACTTAGATTGCTCAATAGACGCCCTCAAAGACATACGAAGCTTGGGGTTTGATGCCATAATGTTGCCATCGCACAGTTTTATGCCGCATTTCCCCAATCCTAAACAAACGTAACTGGCCATTTTTTCAAAATAAGCGGCTTGCTCTTCATTTGGCTCTTCGGCCAGCAGCAATGCATTGTCTTGATCAGACCCCATTGTTTGGTCTTCACGCGCTTGCGAGCCGAAAACTAACCAACTATACGGCATGGGCGCTTGGCCATTTTGTTGCTGGAAAAAAGTAATTAATTTACGTGTCATTACATCAGTAGCTTGCGAAAGCACTTTACCCACAATATCAAAATCACCGGGGCGCTTAGCACTAGATGCAAAATAATGCGGTAATTGCCAAGAACAACGAGTGAGTTCGTATAGGTTATTCGCTTTTGAAATATCACTAATAACAAACAACACATTGTTGCGTTGTTGTTTAAAAATATCTGTTGCCGTAATCATACCGACAGGTGCATTAGTAATTTCATCAAACACGGGCAAATGATTAATCGATTTCTCATTCATCAAACAAACCGCATCAAACAAGGTTTTATTTTTGGTTAAATAGGCTGGATTTTCAGTCATTATTTGCTTCACCGGTAACTGCATATTCAGGCCAACTGCAACCACCCTGTTACGCAAATCACGGTCGGTTACAATACCAAGTAATTGATTGTTTTCAATGATTAAAACCGAAGAAATACGTTTCTGACTCATTAACGCCGCAGCGCTTTGTATAGTGTCAGTTTGTGAAATGGTGATGGGCAGTGTTTCTGCAACTTCAAATAGAGGCTTATGCAACCACATCGAATTTGAGTCAGTTACCGCATCATGCTGCAAAACATCATCTTTAGCTGCATTAAAGAATTGATTAATTCTGGGGTGCGACATGGCTTGATCAAACCACGCTTTTGGCATACAAAGGACAAGTCCAGGACTATCAACGGTCACATCTAGCTTGTAACTAACATTGTCTAATAAAGCAGCATATCCAAAGTAGTCACCATCACTCAAGTGCTTCAGTGCACCGTCACAATCCTTGACTGAAAACTGCCCGCTTTGAATTAAGTAAAGTGAGTTTTTATGCGTCGAAAGCATCTCTTCTTGGTTTTCAGCTGCTAAATAAATGATATGCGAATGTCGGGCAATAGCATGAAGCTGTTCGATATCTAACATATCAAAAGGACCTGATTGTTGAAGAAAATCAGTTACCTGCTTTGGTACAGCATGCATAAATAATTCCTTATTGGGATAACAAGTATAAGCACATTAGTAAACAGGGAGGGCTGTCTAATGTATTTATATTTACTATCTGTTGTAGTTTACAGCGATAAAAAAGCCCAGCATAACTGGGCTTTTTATTATTACATTTTTCTAGTGAGCTGTTGCGTCACCAGCCCCTTTAGGGAAACGAATGCTTTCAACAAGATCTTGTATTTCTTGAGGTGCTTCATCCGTAAACTTGAATACTACGAAGGCAACAACAAAATTAATTATCATACCGATAGTACCAATACCTTCTGGAGAAATTCCAAATAACCAGTTATCAGGCTTGTTCATTTCAGGACTAACAAATTTAAAGTAAATTATGTAAGCAGCCGTGAATAAGATACCTGTAACCATGCCAGAGATAGCGCCTTTATCGTTCATTCGTTTGCTGAATATACCCATAATGATTACTGGGAAGAAACTTGAAGCAGCCAGACCGAAAGCAAAGGCGACGATGGCGGCCACAAAGTCTGGCGGATTTATCCCAAAGTAACCGGCTATTAGAATAGCAACCCCCGCAGCAATACGCGCTGACAGTAGCTCTTTCTTATCCGAAATATCTGGCATCAAGTTTCGTTTGAGTAAATCATGCGAGACCGATGTGGATATTACCAATAGCAAACCTGCAGACGTTGACAGCGCGGCAGCAACACCACCAGCAGCAACCAATGCGATTACCCAAGCTGGTAAATTTGCAATTTCTGGGTTAGCTAAAACCATAATGTCGCGGTCAATGGTCATCTCATTACGCTCATCGCCTGAGTAGAACATTTTACCATCACCATTTTTATCGTCATGCGAGATAAGGTTGGTTTTTTCCCAATTCTTAATCCAGCTCGGCGCTTCAGCATAAGACATACCCATAGCGTCAGGACCATTAATGGTTTCAATCATGTTCACACGAGCAAACGAAGCAAGTGCAGGAGCTGTAGTATAAAGGATAGCAATAAACGCTAAAGCCCAACCAGCACTCTTACGAGCATCACTTACTTTAGGTACAGTAAAGAAACGAACGATTACGTGAGGTAAACCTGCAGTACCAACCATAAGAGCAAAGGTAATACAAAAAATATCTAGATACGATTTAGTATTTGAAGTGTATTCATTGAAACCTAAGTCAGTTGACAACATGTCCAGCTTTTCGAGTAAAAACATACCCGATCCATCCGATAATGTCGCCCCGAAACCAGTTTGAGGAAGCACGTGACCTGTCAACATGATTGAAATAAATACAGCTGGAACCAAATAAGCAAAGATCAATACACAGAATTGAGCTACCTGTGTATAAGTAATGCCTTTCATGCCGCCTAGTACTGTGTAGAAGAAAACCACACCCATACCAATTACAACACCTAACCATAATTCAACTTCCAAGAAGCGGCTGAAGACAACACCAACACCACGCATCTGACCAATTACATATGTAAAGCATATGAAGATTGCACAAATTACAGCAACCGTTCTTGCTGTTTGCGAGTAATAACGATCACCGATGAAATCCGGCACTGTAAATTTGCCAAACTTACGCAAATAAGGAGCCAACAAAAGTGCGAGAAGCACGTAACCGCCGGTCCACCCCATCAAGTAAACTGTTCCGTCATAACCCATGAAAGACACTAGGCCTGCCATAGAAATGAAAGATGCAGCCGACATCCAATCAGCTGCTGTTGCCATACCGTTCAATATCGGATGAACACCACCACCCGCAATATAGAAGTCATTAGTTGTTCCAGCACGTGCCCAAACGGCAATGCCCATGTAGAGCAAAAATGATGCCCCAACAATTATAAATGTTAATACTTGTACGCTCATCAGTTATTCCTCTTCCACGCCGTATTTTTTGTCTATGGCATTCATTTTCTTCATGTAGATGAAAATAAGTGCGACAAACACGTATATTGAGCCTTGTTGTGCAAACCAGAAACCAAGTTTAAATCCGAAAAACTGGATTTGATTCAGCACCTCAACAAAAATAATACCGGCGCCAAACGAGACGACGAACCATACAATTAGAAGTTTAAACAGGAGAGATAAATTCTCTTTCCAGTAAGCCTTCTGATCCCCTTCATTTTTAAAAGCCATCTTTACGTTCCTCACCAAGTTAATAAGATGTATTTGTTTAACATTTTGCTAACGTAAGCCTTTGCTGCCAGTGATGTTGACTTGCATTTTTATACAAATTTGAGCCAAACCACTGCAAAACCTGACATTAACATTGTTAGGGGTACTGTATCTCTTAGCTAAAAAAGGTAAAATGAGACGATGGTCTTAGTGGTCACAGGTCACTGATAGAATATGATACAGTTTGAATTGTTAATTTTTTGTTAGGAAAACACATGTCATTTGGATGGCTTGCACTCGCATTAATTTATCTTTGTTTGTTATTCTGGATTGCAAAATGGGGCGATCGCAATACGCCAACTTCCCGATGGCTCACATCAAGCCCGTTAGTATATTCACTTGCGTTAGGCATTTATTGCACGGCCTGGACATTTTTTGGCGCGGTGGGTCAAGCGAGTCGAGACAACTGGCTATATTTACCGATATTACTGGGCCCTATTATTGTTTATATGGTGTTTTACCCGTTTATTCGTAAATTGATATTGGTAAGCAAAAAACAACACATTAGTACCATTGCAGACTTTATAAGTGCTCGATATGGTAAACGTCAAATTGTTGCTCTACTCGTTACTATAATTGCATTACTTGCCACTATTCCTTATATCGCTTTGCAATTAAAGGCCATTGGCGCCTTATTTACTTCGATCTCTGAACAGCAACATTCAAGTTTAATCGTCCTTATTGCAACTGTGTTTATTGCTATTTTCGCTATGTATTTTGGTACTAAAAATACAGATGTAACCGAGTATCGACGAGGCTTAATGCTTGCCATCTCTTTTGAGTCCTGCATCAAACTGCTTGCACTTGTGTTGGTTGCTATTGTCGCTTATCAATACTACGAATCAAATCCAAACAACGATATCTTCGTTGACTTCAAATCCGATGCCGCAATCGAAACGTTTTATTCATTCACCTTTTGGGCGCAAACACTCATGGCAGCTGCTGCGGTCATTTGTCTGCCGAGACAATTTCACGTTGCCGTTATTGATAACTTAAACCTAGATCACCTAAAACAAGCGCGCTGGGTATTTCCGTTATACCTGTTCATTATTGCTTGTACCATTCCGGTCATTGCGGCTGCTGGTGATGCTATTTTTAGCCAGTCAGATATGAATGCAGATAACTACGTTTTAGGTTTAGCAGTGCTGTCTGACTCAATCATATTGGAAATGATCGTCTTTATAGGCGGTTTGTCTGCCGCGACAGCAATGATCATCGTAGCAACACTCACTCTTAGCACAATGATTACTAATGACGTTGTTTTGCCGAAAATACTTGAACACATTACCAGTGTCCAAAACAATAAAATTAGACGCATAAAGCTGTTACGCCGAATCATTATTTTTCTTATTCTGACGCTCGCGTTTTTTTATCAACAACAAATGACCAATGAGACAAGTTTAGCTTCCATTGGGCTATTGGCCTTCTCCTTAGTAATTCATTTATTACCACCCATTGTTGGTGGACTGTATTGGAAACGCGGTCACGCTCATGGTGTCTACGCGGGATTAACAGCCGGGATTGTGGTTTTTTCAATGTGGTTAATGTTGCCGGTACTCGGCGGTTCAACAGCAGGAATTGAGCAATCAGAATCGTTAAGCAAAGGAGCTATGGTCAGTTTATTAGCAAATATCATTGCCTACATTACCTTCTCAATGATTACTAAGTCTCGCTTAATTGACCGTATACAAGCCGAAGCTTTTGTATCACCTGCCGACGTACAATCGCACTTAGTGAATGCGCCGCCTCTAAAAGTAACGGTTGAAGACTTACATACGTTAATTGCTAAGTTCAGCGGAGTTGAGCGCTGTGAGCAGTTGTTTGATGAATATTCAAGGCGTGCCAACATCAAGGTAAAAATGCACGATGCCGCCAACGACGATTTCCTCTCATTTTGTGAACGCGCGCTGGGCGGAGTAGTTGGTTCTTCAAGCTCAAAAGCCTTAATTGACAGCTTGGTAAGAGGCAAAAAGTTGGATATTTCAGAGGTTGTAAACTTCTTTGAAGAGAATGCCCAAGCCGTCGAATTTAATATCAGTGCGTTAATGACTTCTCTTGAAAATCTCGAGCAAGGTATTAGCGTTGTGGACAAAAACCTGAATTTAGTCGCTTGGAACAAACGTTATATCGATCTCTTTAATTTTTCGGTTGAAATGCTATCCATTGGTATGCCTATAGAGGAATTAATCCGCTACGATGTGGCGCATAGCGATGGTCCTCCGAATGAGATTGAAAATCGAGTTCAAAAACGAATTGAGCGCCTTAAATCAGGCCTATCGCATAAATTCACGCGTAAACGTGATGATGGAAAAGTTATTGAAATGATTGGTAATCCATTACCAGGTGGCGGTTTTGTGACGAGTTTTCACGACATTACCGATCACGTTGAGTTACAGCAAGCATTGAAAGAAACAAATATTTCTCTTGAGCAACGCGTACGCAAAAGAACCGAAGAAGTACACTCAATTAACGCAGAGCTTAGGCTAGAAATTGAACGCCGCAATGGCGCTGAAAAAAACCTGATTCGAGCACGTAAAGAAGCTGAAGATGCCAATGCAAGCAAATCTAGATTTCTTGCGTTGGCAAGCCATGACGTGCTGCAGCCGTTAAACGCAGCTAAGCTTTATTTGTCGGCCTTACAAGAAACTAAACTAGACGATAACACCACTAAAATTATTAATAAGCTGAATGATTCCGTGGTTTCAAGCGAAGCCTTAATTAGTACTATTCTAGATATTTCACGACTTGATCAAGGTGAGTTAAAACCCTTTATTGAAACACTCAATGTGACCGAGATCCTGACGCCGATTATCAATGAAATGAGTATGAAAGCTATAGAAAAAGGCTTGATATTTAAACATCATGTGCAAGACGTATGGATAAGCGCTGACCGAACTTATGTATATCGTATTTTACAAAACCTGGTTTCCAACGCTGTAAAATATACCCAAACAGGCAAAGTCTTAATAACGGCTAGAAAGCAGAAAAACAAAGTAGTCATTGAAGTTCGAGACACCGGTATTGGTATACCTACAATTCAGCAAGCCGCTATTTTTAGCGATTTTTATCGTGTGGGAAATAGCAACGAACAAGGGATAGGGCTAGGTTTAGGGGTAGTTAAGCGACTTTCACAACAATTGCAATGCAGCGTTAAGGTTGTATCTGAAGAAGATAAAGGAAGCTGTTTTTCAATTATGTTTAATTTGGTCGATGCTCCAGAGTTAGCAGATATCGTTGTATCCAGAACCACTTCAGTATTTAGTGGATTGCGTATTTTGTGTGTTGATGACCAGCAAGAAAACTTGGACGCCATGCAAACATTATTGACCAAATGGGGGATAGAAGTTCAAACCGCGCAAGATTATGAACAGGCGGTAATGATAGCTCAACAGTTTTTACCACAAATTTTACTTGTCGATTATCAACTTGGAAACGGTCCAGACGGTTTAGCTATTATTGAGGCTGTTCGCGCTAAGTTAAACATGATCATTCCTGCATGTTTAGTTACAGCAAAGCGCGGTGACGATTTAATTAAACTATGCAAAGAACAAGGTGTGAATTATCTAAGTAAACCACTAAAACCAGCTAAGCTAAGAACATTGATACAGAGTATGACTAAGTTTATAAAAGCGGCGAAAGTGAAAATCGATTAAGTGAACTTAAGATATTTGAGCAATAAGTGATTACTGCAGCGTTGTTTGATATAAATTGACAAAAATCAACTGAGAACAGAACGCTAATTTATCGGGTAATTGAGGGCTTTGCAGTGGTTGCAGAAACCCTCGGTGACGTTTTTATTAAAACTAATAAACTTTATTTAAAAATAGAATTTATTACTATCGATGTAAAACGCACATCTTGTTACCAGCCGGATCGCGTAAATAAGCAAGATACAGCTTCATATTAGGACCTTCACGCCAACCAGGAGGATCTTCACAGTCCGTTCCACCACTTGCTATACCGGCCGCATGCCAAGCGTCAGCTTGTTCCGTTGTCGTTGCAGCAAAGCCAATCGTCATACCGTTACCATGACTAGCTGGTTCATCGTTAATCGGTTTACTGATTGAAAAAATACCGCTGTCGGTAAAGTAGAAACAACGACCCTTTTCATCGATCACACCGGGCTCATGACCCAGAGCACCTAAAGTAGCATCATAAAATTTCTTTGATTCTTGAATATCATTAGCGCCTAACATAATGTGGCTAAACATGTAAAAGTCCTTTAAAAATTATCGAAGGCTGAGTGTACTACAGGTTTATCAAAAGCAAAACGCGGTCGTATTTGCAGCATGCACAAAAACAGGGTTCATTGTCGTCAAAAACTCAAAGCCCATCGTGAGCAAAAATCTAGCGCTTTGATTCAGAGCAAAAAGCTTAGCAACAAATCATTGTAAAGTAGGAGTGGAGGACCAAGTTTAATAACGCTTGACCCTGCAAGTGATGAAATAGTTATTGTTCTATTTGCACTTACGTTTTGCTGTGGCAGCAAACAACAGTAAAGCGAAGATACCGAACAATAAACCTGTTGATGGCGCTGGCACTGGCACTGGCACTAATGGTGGTGTTACTGTTTGTGGTCTTACTGACACTTTTGCTACTGACACTTTTGCTACTGAAGTATTTGTAACGACCCCATCAGTAATATCAACACCATCAGCCATGCCATTAACTGAGCCAGCCCATGTGTCTGAACCTTTGCAATTTGTTGATATCGTCGAACCAATACCAATCGCGCTTGTAGTAAATAAGTTTCCGCAAGTAACGTCTGATGTAGCGCCGGCTGCAGCTCCGGTTATAAAAGTAGCTCCTATGAAAGAGTTACCAGCTCCTAAAACTAGCGAACCACCTAAATTCCAAATTACACTTGCACCTGCACCTGCGTTAATTATTTCGAATTTATTTCGTGCACCTGCAGTCAGGGCCGAGCTAAGATTAAAAATCCAAAGAGGATTTTCTGCACCCTCTCCATCAAATCGAATGGTTGAGTCTGCAGCAATAGTCAGAGCTGTTCCTTTATATATGCCAGGCTCAAAATCGAAATTCCCCATCCCCACGTCGAGTTCAAAGTCATGCTCGAGGCTAGATAAAGCTGTCTGCGCATCCGCTATTTGTTGAATTGCTTTGGCTATATCGAAGGTTGCCTTATATGAACTAACAGCCGGAGCTGCGTTAGGAGTACTAGCCGTTTTATTAGTGAACCCAGCCCCTGTCACAGCGCCCCCTGCAATGACATCACCCGAAGACGAACCAGCGGCCAAAGTGACTGCAGCACCAGCATAGATGTCTCCAGCTGTGCCACCTGCACCCAATGTAACGGCAGCTTCAGCATATATATTTGTAGCACTACCAAGCGCAGCAATACCTGCAGCGGCACCAGCATAAATGTCGCCACTATTGCCACCAGCGCCTGTAACCACTGCTGCGCCAGAATATATATTTGCAGTATCAGTTTGAGCTCCTATACCAACCGCCGCTCTTGCGGCTACATCATCAGTTACGATAGCATTTGCTGAAATATTTAATGCGGCACCGGCAATAACAGAATAACCCTCTAAATCAGGACCAAGCAATAGACTTGCTGAAGAACCTGTTGAGCTAATTAACAATATACTAGCTAAAAAATAATGTGATAATTTACTGTACATAGACTTTCTCTTTTTAAAATATAAACGCGATGAGTATCTTTCCTTTGATATTGTTACCAAACTCATCTTTGAGTCGGCTGCCATGTATTTAATAGTGTTCTCAAAGGAAAAAGTTAGCCCCAAAACCTTAGTATCACTCACACAACTTATGAAAAGCTAAATCGATTAAGGCGCAAATTAACAGTATAGCCATGAGTAATATAGTATTTTTTTTATAAAAAAATTTACGTAAATTAAATATGTAAGTTATAGCTTTGTAATACATGAGTTTACTGCTAATAAAAGCAAATTACATATATAAAAAAGTATGTTTTGGATTTTAAAACTTTCTCATAAATTATACTAAAGTTCTGATTATAAAGGCCTAAAGAGAATAAATGTATTTCAAACTAGTCTATCCTCTACTCTTCATCATAGTAATTAAAGCCAATACAAAAATAGGGGCTCTCGAACTATTTCAGATCGAACTATATGTGTAAAAAAGTTTAATAAAAAAATAAAAACTAGCCTTCAGTCTAATTTTTAGCGAAAAAAAAATAGAAAACTTAAAAATTTAAGTTAAAAAACAAACAAAAATACCTAGCGAGTTTCTACCCAACACCGACGTAGGAATATGAAGTAGATATTGGAGTGCGAGCAAACGTAATTGACAAGGAGTGTATGAAAAGTAGACTCCTTATTGCTAGCGAAACAAAAAAACGCTTAACTTCAACTTAATTGAATCAGTGATACCAGTGAGCATTGTTCACTGGTATCACTGCCCTATTCAATTCTCTAATACTTGATAATTCATAATTGTGCTTGGTATTACTTGGCATTATTGTTTTTAATGGAGACATCGAGTAAATTCATATTACGGAGCATTCATGCCAATTACTTTTATAGATGTGCCTATTCCAGAGCCCGGCACAGTACAAAAAGTGGCCCCTGGTATCCTCTGGTTGCGTATGCCGTTGCCGTTTGATTTAGACCACATTAATTTATACTTGTTAGAAGATGGTGACGACAGTTATGCCCTAATTGATACCGGTATTGGAACCAGTCGTGTTGAAGAATTATGGGATACCTTGCTGGTTACATTAAAAAAGCCCATTAGCAAAATTATTGTCACGCATATGCATCCTGATCATATAGGAATGGCTGGATACTTAGTTGAAAAATTCAGAGTGCCATTGTATATGAGCCATTCTGAGTACTTTGTTGCTAGAGCGTTATCAGCCGGCAGCAGAGGCGCTTCAGACTGGCAAGATGATGAGTACTTGGTACGCTGCGGTATGTCGGAGGAATATGTAGCAAAAGCAAAAAATAATCGCAAAGAAAACAAAGGTGTTGGTCAGGTTATTCGCCCTATCCCACTGCAATTTGAGTGTTTAAAAGAAGCTGATTCAATCAGCATTGGTGATGATCAATGGCAGGTTATGATTGGGCGCGGCCATTCTCCTGAACATGTTTGTTTGTATAGTGAACAACGAGGTGTACTCATTTCTGGTGATCATGTGCTACCCGGCATTTCACCTAATATAGGCGTTTACAGTACTGAGCCTAATGCTAATTCATTAGATATGTATTTAAGCACGTTGCCGCAATTTTTAACCTTGCCCTCTAGTACCTTAGTATTGCCGTCTCACAAACAACCCTTTCATGGTTTGCATACGCGCGTAAATGAACTGATTCAGCATCATCATGTTCATCTAGATAATTTGCGTGAATTTTGTCAGCAAGCAAAAACCATCAAAGATTGTTTACCTGTATTGTTTAAACGTGAGCTCAACCAGCACAATATGTTTTTTGCGGTTGCCGAAGCGTTTTCACATCTTAATTATTTATATTTTGCAGGTAAGTTGAGTCGAGAAATAAATACACAAGGCCAATTCATATTTAAGGCACTAGCTAAGTTGTAGCCAATACCCCAAAGCTAGCTATCTATCTCGGTGGCGGCTCTAGTTGCAGTTCGCTCGCTATTAAAACGGCTTGGGTGCGATTATTAATGCCAAGCTTTCTAAATATTGCGGTGACATGAGCTTTCACGGTGGCCTCAGCAATATCCAAATTGTACCCAATTTGTTTATTCAGTAAACCATCGCGCATATAACATAACACTTTGTATTGCGCTGGAGTCAAACTAGCAACATTTTCTGCTAGCTCAGAGAAGTGTTCGTCCACTTGCTCAATTTGTTGCCTAACACTTTCAGGCACCCAAACATCACCATCTAACATTGCGGTTACCGCATCACTGATATTTTTTGCACTTGCCGTTTTCGGGATAAAACCCATCGCACCAACACCGACCACTTTGGAGATTAAAGACGCATCTTCTGTTCCAGAAACAACCGCAATAGGAATATCAGGGAAGGTTTTTTGGATATGTAACAAGCCAAATAAATCGCTACTCCCTGGCATATGTAAATCAAGTAATAGTAAATCAATATCGTGTTCTTGCAGCACTTTTACCGTTTCATTTAAACTGCCAGATTCAAGTATATTAAGATCACTAAATCCCATACTTAATGCCCCTTTCAGGGCATCACGGTATAGAGGGTGGTCGTCCGCAATAAGCAGGTTTACCATGCCAATTCCTTTATTTATTCAATCGCTCCTGTATTAGTGTATCAACAACTGAGGGATCTGCCAATGTTGAGGTATCACCCAAGTTTTCATGCTCATTTGCTGCAATTTTACGCAGTATTCTACGCATGATTTTGCCTGAACGAGTTTTAGGTAGTCCTTTAGTCCACTGGATTATGTCAGGGGTAGCAATTGGACTTAACTCGGTACGAACCCATTTGCGTATTTCAGCGGTAAGTTCATCGTTCACTTCAACACCTTCATTGGGTGTTATATAAACATAAATGCCTTGTCCTTTTATGTCATGTGGATAACCCACAACAGCAGCTTCTGCGACGTGTGGATGTGCCACGAGCGCACTTTCGATTTCTGCTGTACCAAGTCTGTGACCCGATACATTGAGCACATCATCTACTCGCCCCGTAATCCAGAAGTAATCATCTTCATCACGACGACAACCGTCACCGGTAAAATAAACATTCGGGTAGGCGCTAAAATAAGTTTCAATAAAGCGCTTATGATCGCCATACAAAGTTCTCGCTTGGCTTGGCCAGCTGTCTTTAATCACGAGGTTACCTTCAGCAACACCTTCTAACTCATTCCCCACAGCATCAAATAATGCAGGCACAATACCAAACATCGGACGCGTTGCTGAACCGGGTTTTAAGGCGTGGACGGTTGGCAGGGGCATAATCATCATGCCTCCGGTTTCTGTTTGCCACCAAGTATCAATAATCGGACATCTACTTTGTCCAATAGTGCGGTAATACCATTCCCAGGCTTGTGGATTAATAGGTTCTCCTACCGAACCAAGAATGCGTAATGACGATAAATCACAACCTTCAACAGGTTTGTCACCATGCGCCATTAAAGCACGTATTGCTGTTGGCGCTGTATACAGTGTAGTTGCTTTATATTTTTCAACAATTTGGGCAATCCGACGTACGTCCGGATAAGTAGGTACACCTTCAAAGAATATTTGTGAAGCACCATTAGATAATGGACCGTAAACGATATAACTATGGCCTGTAATCCAACCCACATCGGCTGAGCACCAAAAGACATCATCTTCACGGTAATCAAACGCATATTTAAATGTCATGGTCGTATATAGTAAATAACCGCCGGTTGTGTGAACCACGCCTTTTGGTTGCCCAGTAGAGCCCGATGTATACAGAATGAAAAGTGGATCTTCAGCATTCATTACTTCCGGTTCGCATTGAGCAGAGCAATCATCAATAAGATCATGCCACCAAACATCAACATCATTTTTTTCTACATCGCCGCCAGTTAACTGATGCACAACGACTGCGGTAATTGAAGGACAGGCGCCATTGGATAGTGCTTTGTCAACATTCGCTTTCAACGGCACTGAACGTCCACCTCTGCGACCTTCATCACAGGTAATCACCACTTTAGCTTGGCTATCGTTAATTCGATCAGCAATCGCATTGGGTGAAAAGCCGCCAAAAATAACGGAATGGATTGCGCCAATGCGTGCACAAGCCAGCATAGCATAAGCAGCTTGTGGTACCATTGGCATATAAAGCGCAACACGGTCGCCTTTTTTGACACCCAGTTTCTTTAACCCATTGGCCAGTTTACAAACTTCATAATGAAGCTCTTGATAAGAGACCTTTTGGCTATCATTGGGGTTGTCACCTTCCCAAAATAAAGCGGTCTTTTTGGCACGTGTCGCTAAATGGCGGTCGATACAGTTGTAGCTTACATTCAATTCACCATCTTCAAACCACTTGATTGACAACTCTTTCGGGTCGAACGTTGTATTTTTAATAATGGTAGGAGTTTTGTACCAATCAATTTGAGTCATCTGTTCAGCCCAAAATGCATCAGGATCGTTGACAGACTGCTCGTACATAGCGTCGTATTGCTCTGGCGTAAGCAGCGTATCTTTCTTATATGATTCAGGTACTGGATAAAGTTTTTTGGCCGACATTATGGTGTCTCCGTATTTAACGTTCTAAAAAAAATATTAGTTATGTCTTTACCATAAACTTATATGGGCAAACCAAAATACTACTTTGGTATGACTCGAAAGCAACTTGTTTTCAATCACCTACGACTTTAGTCTGATAGACAATGCGCTAATTTGCAATTTGCTTGATTAACGTAAAGTTAACATGAGTTAAACACAACTTTACACACTATTAACGTTTAAGAAGATGGATACGAATATGAAAAATTCAATATTAAAGTCTGCAATAGCGGTTTCTTTGGCTCTAGGAATAACCGCAGTATCAATGAATACGCAAGCGGACATGCTGGCAGGTACCGATGTGAAATTCAGTGGCTATATAAAAGTAGATGCCATGTTTAGCAATTACTCCGATGGTTCATTAGGGACCCAGAGTATTGGCCGAGACTTTTATCTTCCTGGTTTAACGCCGGTTGGTGGTATAGAAGAAAGTACACAGTTCGATGCACACATTAAACAAACTCGTTTTCGTTTCACTACAGACACTAAAACAGAAGAAGGCGACAGTATTACTGGCGTATTGGAATTAGATTTTCTAGTTACTCCAGGCGGTAATGAGCGCGTGAGTAATTCATACGTACCACGTGTTCGTCATGCTTTTGTTAGCTATAAAGGTTGGACGGTGGGTCAAACATGGACAACCTTCCAAGACGTAAAAACGTTGCCTGAATCACTTGATTTTGTTGGCACAACTGATGGTGTCGCGTTTGCCCGTCAGGCTCTTGTGAAATATAAAACAGGATCTTGGGAATTTGCGCTAGAGAACTCAGAAACGACGATCACGCCTTTTGGTGGTGGTGCTAGAATTGTGGCTGATGATGGCGCTATTCCTGATGCTGTTGTTCGTTATACCCATACAGCCGATTGGGGGCATTTCTCAGTTGCAGGTATAGTCCGTCAATTAAGCTATGACAACATCGTTTCAGTTGATGACTCAGTCTCTTCAACCGGTATTAGCCTTAATTCAAAAATCAAAGTTGGTGAAAAAGACGATATTCGCTTGTCTCTTACAACAGGTTCAGGTTTGGGCCGATATGTTGCACTAAATACAGTCAATGGTGCAGTAATAGATGCAAATGGCAACTTAGAGACCATTGACTCAACAGCCTACTCAATTGCTTATCGCCATGTTTGGAACAGTAAAATGCGCTCAAACTTTAGCTATTCATCCTTAATAGTTGATAACAATGTTGCGTTAACAGGCACATCAGCGACTGAAAGCACCAATAGCATCAGTGCTAACTTGTTATATTCACCTACCCAAAAAATTACAGTAGGTGGCGAAATCAAACAAGCAACAAGAGAAATTGAAACTGGCGCCGACGGTGACATGACACGAGTTCAATTCTCAATGAAGTATGCATTCTAAGATTTGCTTACAATTTAAGAGCTGTACTTAGGCTAATTATGCCTATGCGCTGTTATAAAAATCAAAAAGTCTATGTCCCAAAAGCGTAGACTTTTTTTTGCTTTATGGGCGCCAATAAACTCACGAGATAATAAAAAGTGCACTTAGAGGTACGAAGAAGAAAACACCAACAATATAGGCAATTCCATATATTTTGTGCTCTGCTACTTTCAGTGATAATTGATAAGACAAATTCGGCGGCCATTCGCGCAATAAAGCAATGCCATAAATCACCACTACCGACAACACATTGTAAGCTAAATGTACAAAAGCTATCTGCAATGCAAGTTGAGCATTCGGGCCAACTATCGCCAGAGCGGCGATTAATGCAGTGATACAAGTGCCAATATTTGCTCCCAAAGTAAATGGGTAAATTGATCTCGCCGTGACAATACCGTTGCCGACAAGTGGCACCAAAAGTGATGTAGTTGTGGATGAAGACTGTACCAAAATAGTCATGATTGCTCCCGACGAAATACCGGCAACAGGGCCTTTTCCAAGTGTACTTTTTAGAATTTCTTGTGCTCGACCAATCATCAACGATTTCATTATTTTGCCCATCCATGTGATAGAGAAAATAATGAGAGCAAGACCCAACACAATTTTTATCGACCCGCTATAAATGTCATTAGTATTAACTAGTAGCGCTTTGACAAAGTCAATTACTGGTGCGGTACTGGCTTTGATGGGATTGAAACCACTCATCTCTGAAGTTACCCCTGACGCAACTAAACTTACCATTGCGGCACTGATGTGTTGAAAAATACCGAACATTATTTCAAGAGGAAGGAAAATCAGTACCGCAAGAATATTGAAAAAGTCATGAATGGTGGCCGCATTAAAGGCTCGTTGAAATTCAGCTTTATTGCCTATATGACCTAGGCTAACAATCGTATTCGTGATGCTGGTTCCAATGTTTGCTCCCATCATCATAGGAATAGCAATGCTTATGGGTAAGCCCCCTGCGACCATGGCAACAATAATAGATGACACCGTGCTAGAGGATTGAATAAGCGCAGTACACACCATGCCAATAATGAGTCCCATTATTGGGTTGGCAGCTAATTCAAATAGTCCTTTCGCTTGCTCCTGAGTTGCTTCTTTAAAGCCACTACCTATGAGCCCAACAGCCAACAGCATTAAATAAACTAAGCATACCAATAAACACCAGCGCAGCGCTTTAGGCAAGTTGGTAACACCATTGATATTGGCATCAGGTATGATCATTTCTTTTTGCATTGTATGCTTTCACCATTGAAGGGGCTCTATGAAGCCAACTATATGAACCGCAGTATAGCTTTGTAAAATGACACTTATGTTACAATTGAATCGTTTTTTATTGTGCTATATGAAGGTTTATTCGTGCCTATATTTGGCGTTGTGTTTGCCTGCACGCCAACACAGTTATTATAATTGACTTGACAAAAACATACCTTTAGATCAAATTCCATGCATAACTTAGACTAAAGGCTATAGTAACATTAGTATAAGAATCAAGCTTATGCGAGGCCCTAAGTGCCATTAGATATCATTATTAACTCAATCGCGATTACAGGACTGATCCTTGTATTGTTCTTATATCGTATGAGTAAAAAGTCGACTATTGCGACAAAAAACCCTAATTTGAAAAGAACTTCAAAGACGGGTAATTTCAGCGGAATTGGTGAGGCTGCGGATGAACCAAGTCTAATACTTCGAAATCCAAAAGATGTGCCTGAGCCATCAGAAGATTTTACTAATTTTGTGCTGCTTGAAGATGTTATTAATGATAAACAACGTCAACTTTTAGATTCAGCAAGTAGCTTAAAAAAACCACATCCTTTACTGATGTCACTCACCCGCAATATTAACGATCATAAAGAGTTATTGGATATTATTAAAAATGATCCTGAGTTAGTCGTAAAAGTGATCAAAGTAGCCAATTCGTCTATGTTTGCTTTGCATAAATCAATTACCACAATTAACCATGCGATTGTGTATTTAGGCGTACTTCAAGCAAAAAATATTGCAATGCAATTTGCATTAGAACGCAGCGCAGAATTTGTCAATGATGAGCAAAGACAAGCGTATCACAAAATTTGGAAAGCGAGTTTTCTGGCGAGTTCAATCGGATTATTAATTGCCAAGGATCTGAAACTGGATAATTCAGCCGAACTATCGACGCGATGCTTACTAGATTACTTAGGTGATCTTTCATTGCTTAGTGCAAAACCTAACATTGCAAAATATTATTTAAATCATTCTACGCACTTTAAGCGTGTTAAAGGCATTCAACAAGAGTTGGGAACTAATTCGGCGATAATGGGCAAAGCCTTCGCAAGAAATGCTCAACTGCCTGAACAAATTATAGAGAGTATTGGGGCAAGTATGCTTCCAATGGTAGACAAGTTAGGAGAGTCAGCTTTATCTAGGGAGCAACAAACTGTTGTGGCTTTTAGTTATTACGTGAGTCGGATTACGGACAGAATCATATTTGAACGTTCTTTGGACAATATTAATTTAGAAGAAATTAGCTTTGCAGAAACCACTTGCGATAGTTTTTTTTACTCACAGGCTCAAATAGAACACTACGGTTTAAGCAAAATTAATAGTACCTTGAGAAAACCCCGCTTTAAGCAAGAGGTCGGTGCACTCATAAAAAAACTAGGGCTCGATGGATAATTGTTCGAACCCTGAACGCACTAAAACATAAACCTAAATAGTAAAAGATTGACGATTACCGACCTTAGAATGGTGACGCAAACTGTTGTAATACGGCTTCAATATCAGCTAAACAGGCTTCCGATAATGACAAATCGAAAGCATTAATATTCTCTTTTAATTGCGCCATATTTGTAGCTCCAATAATAGTGGATGTGACACCATCAACTTGAGCACACCATGCCAGAGCCATCTTGCTCGGCGTCATACCATGCTTTTTCGCCACATCACAATAAGCAATAACCGCGTTATCTGAATATGTCGTGTCACGGAATAAACCTTGACGTTGAATCATGGTCCAGCGACTACCTTCAGGCCTTGCACCACCAATATATTTGCCCGACAACATGCCACTCGACAAAGGAGACCAAGGTAAATAAGCGATATTTTCAAACACACAAGACTCAATTAGATACGGCCAGTCTTTTATATGTAGTAAATTAAATTCATTTTGAATTGAAACGGGTTTAGCCACGCCCAACTGTTCACAAAGATTCAAATAGGTATGAATTCCCCACGTTGTATCGTCTGATAGTCCCCAATGTCTAATTTTCCCACTTTCAAGGGCTTTACCTAATCCTAAAACAATATCTCTCATACGTTTCTTTTCAGCTTTTACATTCTGCTGAGTGGCCATTACATGGTTCGGCCAATGTTTACCGAAGTGTGGCGATATTCTATTTGGCCAATGCAACTGATACACATCTATGTAATCAGTTTGTAGTCGCGCTAAGGAGTCATCGATCGCTTGTCCGATAGAAGCACCACTAATCATCGCATTACCGCGCACATACGGAAGACCCGGACCCGCTATTTTGGTAGCTATAATCAGTTTTTCACGTTGTTCGGGATTACGTGACAACCAATTTCCTATGTAACGCTCGGTATCACCATAGGTTTCACCTGCAGGCGGCACAGGATACATTTCAGCCGTATCAATGAAGTTAACGCCTTGTGCTATTGCATATTCGATTTGCTCATCTGCGTCGGCCTGTGTGTTTTGTATACCCCATGTCATGCTTCCTAAGCACACACGAGATACAGACAAACCTGAACTTCCAAGAGTAGAGTATTGCATTATTGTTTTTTTCCTTTTAAACCTGAACTAGACGAAAAGCGTTTGCTAAGCAACGAGTGTAATGCATTAGCATGAATTACGCTGCATACCAGTTTTTTGTGAACTGTTTTTTATGCACTGTTTATCACAAAGAGGTCTTTTTATAAGATGCTTTTTATAAGATGCTATTTATAAGGTGCTTTTTATAAGATGCTATTTATAATTACTTTTTTACATCGCTGTTATTAACAACGTTAACAACTTCTTCGCATTCAACTTTTTCGTCATCATAATAAGTCATCATAAATAAGTCATCATCATAAATAGTATAGAATAAACGTAGTTTTTACAAAATCGATTGTTACTTTATGTCCTGTTTATTTGCATACCGTTGGGACAGCAATATTAACAAGCTGGAGAAAGACCCGTATCGCTGTATTTTCAACTGTAGAATAGACGTTAATGATGGTTAGTTCATTAACGCCTTGATATGAGAAACAACACTGCGTGATAGTGCGCTAAGTGCGTATCCGCCCTCAAGCATAGAGACTATTTTCCCCCCACAGTGTTTGTCCGCAATACTCTTGATTTGCAACGTTACCCACTCATAGTCTGCCTCGACCAAGCGTAAATGCCCTAATGCATCTTCGGCATGCCCATCAAAACCGGCTGAGATAAAAATCATCTGGGGAGCAAAGTCATCCAGTTTATCAAACCAAGGCATGACCATTTGGCGATATTCAGTGCCTTTCGTTCCAGCCGGGATCGGAATATTGAGGATGTGGTCGTTAGTTGGTTTATCTCCGCTAAAAGGATAGAAAGGATGCTGAAATGATGAACAAAATAAGACGCGTGGATCGTCTTTAAAAATGTCTTCAGTGCCGTTTCCATGATGCACATCAAAATCAATAATGGCGACCTTATTCAAGCCATATTGATCAAGTGCATGCAACGCTGCTACAGCAATGTTATTGAAGATACAAAATCCGCCAGACTTAGCATATTCAGCATGATGACCCGGCGGACGCACTGCACAAAATGCTTTTTTGGAGTAGCCACTCATAATAAGATCTACAGCGTGAACCCCAGCACCCGCTGCATACATTGCGGCATCCAATGATTTTGGCATCATCAAGGTATCGTCATCTAACCATTTATGGCCTTCTGTTGGAGCGTCTTTAATTATCTTATCAACAAATTTATTATCATGGGCTCGATAAAGTTGCGGCAACTGCACTGGCGGAGTATCGGCAAAGTTAATCGCAAATTCAACACCCGAGGAAATTATCTGATCGTTAATGCTATGCAGCCTCGCGGGTTGTTCTGGGTGTTCAGGGTCCATGTCATGTAACAAACACTTGGGACTACTTATAAATGTAATCGGCATTTAACTCTCCTGTAAAAACAATACCAGTTCAACTTCTGCAGGATCTGGATTGAAGACGCGTTTGAACTTAAATTGCTCAAACACGGTTATCATCGGCTTATTTTCGCTACGAACATAAGCCACCATTTTAGACACACCTCTTTGCTGGGCAATACTAATCATCAGCTTCATCAGTCGAGATGCCATGCCCTTACCTTGCTGATTTTCGCGCGTAACGAAAGCGACTTCGCAGGTATTATCAGTATTCAAATAATATCGCCCAACGGCTTCAATCTTAACGCTTGACCCTTGCTGGTTAACTATTGTGAGAGCGATATCCTTAGTTTGATCAACGCTGACCAAATCGCAAGAATTTTGTCGACTCATACCCTGGGGTAAGTAGTTGTAACGCAGGCGCAAAGTTTCTTTGGTGTGTGAATAGAAAAACTCCTGCAGGCGCCGTTCATCAGCAGGATTAAGAGGTCTAAGATAAAATACTTCGCCCTGTATGTCTATTTCTTGCAGCTGCATTTCACCTAATTCGGGGATATCAGTAGGATACTTGGTTTGATAATCAGGTACCCAATAATGCTGTCTTACCGCGGCCAACAATTCTTGTCTAAATTTCGGGTGCGCTATCCTAATTAATTCCAAGGCGCGTTCACGAATACTTTTACCTTTTAGACTAGCAACACCGAATTCAGTGACAACGTAATGCACATTGCCACGCGATGTTACTACCCCTGCTCCTTCTTTGATGTTGGCGACAATGCGAGAAAGCGTTCCGTTTTTTGCAGTCGAGGGTAATGCAATGATAGGCTTGCCACCTCTACTGAGAGTTGAGCCAGTTACAAAGTCAACCTGACCGCCAATGCCACTGTAAAAATCGTGACCAATTGAGTCAGCAACGACTTGCCCAGTTAAATCTACTTCCAACGCACTATTAATAGAAACAAGATTGTCATTTTTGGCAATATTTGTGGGTTTATTTACATAACTTGATGGATAAAATTCAACATGTGGGTTGTTATGCACAAAGTCATACAAACGTTTTGTTCCCATACAAAAACTCACTACTGATTTACCTGGATGGAAACTTTTAGCACGGTTATTAATAACACCATTTTGGATAAGTCCAATAACTCCATCACTGATCATTTCACTGTGAATGCCAAGATCTTTATGTTTACCCAAATAGTGCAGAGTAGCATCCGGTATTTTGCCAATACCTAGTTGCAGTGTTGCCCCGTCCTCCACCAGCATGGCGACGTATTGACCAATACGTTCGTAAATTTCATTTCTATCCGCTGGTTTTATCTCTGGTAGTTTTTGTTCGTGTTCGATACTTGCGGTAAATTCCGAGATGTGAATAAACGAATGCCCTGATGTTCTTGGCATTTGCGGGTTTATTTGAGCTACTATTTTTTTTGCAGAACGCGCCGCTGACATAACCACATCAACAGAAACCCCCAACGAACAATAACCAAGTTCATCTGGAGGGCTAACCATAATTAGAGCGGCATCTAATGGCAAAATATCATTCGCAAACAAGCTAGAAATTTCTGATAAAAAACAAGGTGTATAGTCTGCTCTACCCTCATCTACTGCTTGACGGATAACGTTGCCGTGAATAAAAAAGGTGTTCACTTTAAACTGCTTCTGATGCTCAGGCAGGGCCCAGCGCTCATCTGACAAAGTGCCTATATGAGTAACTTCGATATCTTTAATATCTTTACCATTTTCAATTAAGCTATCAACAAGAGCATTGGGGATCGCTGCATTAGATCCGAGAAAAATACGGTCGCCCGACTTGATAATAGCAGACCAATCAATGTAATTATGAGACTGAGAAACAACAGATTGCATGAATAATTTCCAGATAGAATGAGGAAAGTAAAACCGTCCTCTATATTAATGAGTTGACTGACGCCATGTATTGATCTGAACCAAGGTTGTCGGTGAAAAGTTTATCATCCCATAGCTAGTTATCTGAATTTACTGTCATCACCATTCTTCAATAAAATCGACATCACATACATTACTTACTACGTTGTTAAACACCTAACCGCCCACAACGCATGTCAGTTCATGGCCTCTTTTTCCGTCAATAAATTCAGCAAAATTGTGCAGTGTAGTTTGCACAATATCACTCAACGCTTCTTTCGTTAAAAACCCTTGATGCGAAGTGATAACCACGTTGTTGAATGTGGTTAGCCTAGCAAAAACATCGTCGGTAATCACCTCTCCACTTTTATCATGGAAAAAAATACTCGCTTCTTCTTCATATACATCCAAACCGGCCGAACCAATCTTTCCAGATTTCAAGCCTTGGACCAAGGCCTTAGTATCAATTAACGCTCCTCTGCTTGTATTGATAATCATCACCTCTTGTTTCATCTTGTTAAGCGCATTTTCATCAACCATATGATACGTTTTTTTTGTCAGCGGAGCATGCAGCGTAATAATATCGCTCGATTCAAAAAGCGTTTCTAAGGATACAAAGTTCACATTTGGATTAGTTTGTAATGCGTCGTTAGGCTTCAAATCGTAAGCTAATACCTTGCAACCAAAACCAAGCAAGATGGTAATTAAGCAGCGGCCAATTTTACCAACACCTACTACTCCCACTGTTTTGCCATACATATCAAATCCAACCAGACCGTCTAACACATATTGACCGTTTTTATTGCGCATATAAGCTTGGTGCAGCTTTCGATTAAGCATCATCATTAACGCAATTGTGTGTTCTGCGACGGCATGAGGTGAATATTCAGGTACGCGCACTACGTCAATCTTATGCTGTTTGCAGGCTTCTAAATCAACATTATTGAAACCCGCACAACGCAAGGCGATAAGCTTTACACCATATACAGCGAGCTGGGCTATGACCGGTTCGCTGCAATCATCGTTGACAAAAACGCAAATAGCTAAACAACCTTTCGCTTGAATTGCAGACACTTTATTTAATGAACTTTGAATATTGATTACTTGAACATGTGTATGATTTTCAGCGCTAAACGCTGCAATATCATAAGAACGTGCGTCAAACATAGCGACTTTAAGCTGCTTTTTAGAATTGTAACCAAAGGTCTCATGCTGCGTTTCGAGGGCTTCAATAATTTGTTGGTAAGCAGATATGGATATGTCTTCATGTTGCGTCAATAATTGACTAACAAAGTTGAGTCTCTCTTTACCCTTATTCTCACGCCGATTGCTCATCATTATTCCTTATCAATTAACTATTCTCTAGGAGTCCTAACAACTCTTTCATCGCCTCTATTAGTATAGAGCGCTTTCATGAACTTAAAACAACAATTGAAAAAGACAAGGTTATGCAACAAAACGCATTGCTACATTGCATCTTTCATAGCTTTGCCCGTAAGTTTGCATTATTAGTTGATCATGCTCAAAACCATTTTTCTCATACAAATGGATGGCTGCCTCGCATTTTGCATTGGTGAGCAAAAACAAAGAATTTACGTGCATATTTTTAGCTTCTTGAATGACATAGCGAAGCAGAATCTCTCCTACTTTTAAGCCACGTGCGGTGTCCAACACACCCATTTTAGTTAGTTCGAAGTTGTCCTCGCCTTTGTTCAATAATGCACAAGCGCCGATAATGCCGAGTGTCGAATGTTTTGCAAACCAGATTTTCCCACCCTTATCGATAATATACTTAACCGGCTGCTGAAGCACTTGCTTGTCAATGTCTTCAAGGACAAACATGTCATTAATCCATTGTGCATTAATGCGTTCAAAATGAGAGGCCAATGCGTCCTCAAATAGGAGAATTTCGATATTGTCGTTCATTGCTTTTGTATCCATTTATTACTTGACCCGCCGTGACACGAGCCGCAAAGGAAGTGTGAACTAACTAATCCAAACTCTGCAGGGCGATTTAAAATTTCGCTTGAGCAAGTTTATTCCAGTACTAACGATTTTGTTACTGCTTTTTAGAAAATAAATATATAAAGTGCTGCTGAATGAGCACGACACCATGAACTTGCGTGTGCTCAAACGTGTCATTGGCGAAGCAAACCTAAATGTAATTAGTGCAACTACCCTGACTCAAGCAGAAACCATTTTTAGGTATTGTGAGTGATTAATAATTCGTTAGTTGGCCCTGTATAATGAAGTAAGCGATGAGTAAACTGTCGGAGATTGAGTAAGAAAAAAGTCTCATTGAATATAGATTTAAAGCACAAAAAATAGGGCTAGAGCCACACTTCCGTATCAAATTATTTACAGTTGTACACTTTACATTAAATAGCGACCGAGAATCAAGATACCCTTATCGGGTAATTTTTAGCGAAATAACCTAAACTGCGGTCATCAAAATTTGGCGCAAAACGCCTTTAAATTTATGCATAATTAGAGAGAGTGAACAATGGCAGACTTATTTGAAAATCCAGCTGGCTTGGATGGATTTGAATTCATCGAATTTTCTTCTCCTGAAAAAGGTCACTTAGAAACAGTATTTACTGCGATGGGATTTAGCCACATTGCCAATCACCGGACCAAAGACGCACAATTATGGCGTCAAGGCGGGATCAATCTTATTGCTAACTACGAACCAAAATCTGCGGCTTGGTATTTTGCTCGTGAACATGGTCCATCAGCTTGTGGGATGGGCTTTCGTGTTAAAAATGCAGTGAAAGCGTATAAGCACTTACTAACTCAAGGCGCTGAGCCGGTGCAAGTTGAAACGGGTCCTATGGAGCTTCGTTTACCTGCAATTCGAGGTATCGGCAACGCAATTATTTATTTGATAGACCGCTATGGCGACGAGCTATCTATATATGACATCGATTTTGACTATATTGAAGGCGTTGACCGCAATCCGGTAGGCGCTGGCTTCAAGGTTATCGACCATTTAACGCATAACGTTTATGGCGGTAGAATGAAGTATTGGGCTGATTTCTATGAAAAGTTATTTAACTTCCAAGAAGTACGCTTTTTTGATATTAAAGGTGAGTACACTGGCTTAACCTCAAAAGCTCTCAGCGCGCCTGACGGCAAAATTCGCATTCCATTGAACGAAGAAGGCGAAGGCGGAAAAGGTCAAATTGAAGAGTTTTTACGCGCATTTAACGGCGAAGGCATTCAACATATTGCCTTTAGCTGTGATGATTTAGTCGCTTGTTGGGATCGTTTAAAAGACATGGGAATGCCTTTCATGACGGCTCCACCAGCGACCTATTACGAACTATTAGAAGGCCGCTTACCGAATCATGGTGAACCTGTTGAAGAATTGAAAACACGCGGTATTTTAATGGATGGTACCACCGAAGGCGGACCCAGATTGTTGCTTCAAATATTCTCTGAAACTCAATTAGGTCCGGTATTTTTTGAGTTCATTCAGCGTAAAGGTGATGAAGGCTTCGGTGAAGGCAACTTCAAAGCGTTGTTCGAATCTATTGAGCGCGACCAAATTAATCGTGGTGTTTTAAGCACCGGTAAAAAAACTGAGGAAAAGGAGGGCGTATGAGCCACCCAATCCAGCTAAATGGCTTTCATCATGTAGCCTATCGCTGTAAAGATGCAAAGGAAACCGTTGAGTTTTACCAAAATGTATTGGGCATGGATTTTCAGTTAGCCATAGCTGAGGATCATGTTCCCTCTACAGGTGCCTATGATCCCTACATGCATATATTTATGGATGCAGGTAATGGCAACGTTTTGGCCTTTTTCGAACTGCCCGAACAACCAGATATGGATCGTGACCAAAACACACCTAAATGGGTGCAACATATTGCCATAAAAGTGGAAAACTTAGAGGCCTTAAACGCAGCTAAGACTTCAATTGAGAGTCATGGCATCGATGTTATTGGCCCAACCAATCATGGCATATTCAAATCGATTTATTTTTTTGATCCCAACGGCCACCGTTTGGAACTTGCAGCGAATACGCATACAGATGAGCAAATGCAAGCACTGCATAAAGTTGCACCTGACATGTTACAAGAGTGGAGCCAAACCAAAAAGGCGCCGCGACATGCAGCTTGGTTACATGAGAAAATTGCTAACGATAAGTAGCAAAAAATATCGTTGTAAAAAGGCAGTGCTTCTGTGAAGCCCTGCCTTTTTTATGGTTAACCCGGACAGCAGTCTCGTCACCCTAACTAGTTAATCAGTTTTTTACGATGATTAAGTCCCGCTTATTCGTCTTTTGTTTGTGCTAGCTTGTTTTATACTCAATAAAAATAATAGCTTTATTAGGGTAAACGGATGATTAACGTAAACAAAATGCTTGCGAGTTTAAGTAGTTCTGGATTAATGAAAGGGTCAGGTAGCTCCTTACTAGGCGGGGGCATAGCTGGCGGGATTGCAGGTAGCCTGATGGGTAGTAAAAGCGGCAGAAAAACAGGTGTCAAAGCGCTAAAAATAGGAGCTTTAGCCGCCGTCGGTGGGATTGCCTGGAAAGCATATAAGTCATACTCTGACCAGCAGGCTCAAGACCGGGCGTTTAATCGAGGTAAATATGAAGACTATTCAAGCAGCCAACAACCACAGCAACCGCGCCAAGCGTCGCAGTTTGCTTACGACCCGCAAAGCTTGAATGAAGCGCAATTCGACGCAGTGGTCAACGAAAAAAATACCCAGGGCCAGCTTTTGTTACTCAGAGCGATGGTAGCAGCAGCCCATGCCGACGGACACATAGACCAGACAGAGCGAATGAGAATTTTTGACCAAGTTGACAGTATGGATTTAAGTACTGAGGACAAGTCATCACTGTTTGACGAAATGCGCAACCCGATGGATATTGAGCAGTTAGTTGCTGAGGTACCTTGCTCCGAAGCAGCCGCTGAGGTGTATGCAATTAGTGCACTTGCGCTAAATTTAAGCGAAAGCGATTCACGTATTTATCTAGATAAATTGGCTAGACTGCTATGTATTCCTTCGCAGTTGCAACATGCTCTAGAGGAAACATCGTCTAACGCGAGGTTTTCCGTGCATGCTTAGCTAATAAAAACTAAATATTGTTCAACTCAGCCTGCAGTTGTTCAGTTTCACTTTTTTCTCGGCCAACAAATTGCTTCCATTGCTGGGCAGCCGCTCTGCTCGATGTAAACTGCTCAGCTTTGGCAAGTTCATCTAAGGCTTGCACAAACTCTTTCTGATTATAGTACGCTAAGCCCAACAACATATGAACTGAACCTTGATTCGCTAAACCACCTTTTTCAATCGCCTTATTTGAAGCAGCAATAGCTAGTTCAAATTTATCATTGTTGTAATAAAGGTGAGCGAGTTGGGCGTCTAATTCACCATCTTCAGCTAATTCAGCAGCCTCAATTAAAACAGGAATGGCTTTGCCTTGCTCTTTTGCGGAGGTTAGACAAATCGACAAGAACTTAAGGTTACGCAAGTTACGTTCCAACACACCATTCTTAATAGCTTGTTCCATCAGTGCCGCAGCTTTGTATGGTACTTCATGATAATAATACAATTGTGCGAAGTTAAAGATATCCGATGCAGAGTTTACGTAGCCGAGCTGGTAAGCACTTTCCATCATCGCTAACTGGCGTTTTTCTTGACCTAGCTCGCCATACATTCCCGCTAATTGTATCCAGTACTTTGGGTTGTCGTATAAGCGGATCATCTTAGCCAAAATTTCTTTTACTTTTTCTGGCTGCTTCATTTCATAATAAACAGCACGTTGCAAAATTAACCAACCTTCATCAGGCAAATAACCTTCTGCCTCGTGACCGTCAATCGCTAATTCAATATATCGAGCTGACTCAGCATAGTTTTTGTTTTGATAATGTGCTTGGGCTTTCAGAACGAAGTTTTTCGGTGGAATAACACCATTATTCAGGGCTTCCCATTGCTCTAACTTCTCGATACTCTTTTCAAACTTGCCGGTCGCCATATACAACTGAGCTAAAGTAAACAGGGTTGTTTGCTCAAACTTTTCAGGAATTGGATCCTGAGCAGCGGCTTGTTCAAAGCTTTCAATCGATTTTTCTAGTTGTTCACTATTATAATAAATGAAGCCGTAGAAGTTATACATCATCGATTTTTCATAGCCGTTCATCGAACCGTCTTTATCTCGCACTGCATTTAATATTTCGATAGCTTGGGCTGTATTTCCTGCATCACCAGCTGTCTGCGCGCGAGACAATTGATCATATACTCTTGAACGCAACGCCGGCACTCGTCGGGTTTTACGTTCGCCTGGTTCCCTCATTTTAGACCCTGTGGCTTCAGCGTCTTGGGCAAACGCTACGTTATTCAAAGATGAAATAATCAGCACAAATCCGAAGACGAGCGAAAAACATAATGCTACGTTTAATAACAAAGTGAGTTTATTTTTCATCATCGTCTCCTTATCCATCAATCTTAAAGGTGATACGGTTTTGAACACCCGAAACAGCAGCGGGTTCACCATTCACGACACGTGGTTTATATTTGAATTTCTTTGCAGCATCCATCGCTGCTTGGTCGAAAATACCCTCTGGGTTAGCTTCAACAACAAAAGTATCGACCACAGCACCTATTTTATTTACCGTAAATTCAACGATAACGTAGCCTTGAATTCCACGCTGCAGTGCGCGCCGTGGGTAGACTGGTGTTACTTTAACAATGGGTAAATATTCGCCGTCGCCTGAGCCGAGAGCCAAGCCACCATCGAGTGCAATCTCATTCGACATATCGGCACCAAAATCGAGTGCAGCGCCTTCACCGTCGGGCGCAGATGAGTCCATTATCGGTGCCTTCATTTCAGGTGGTGGCGCTTCCGGCTTGGGTGGACGCTTTAATTTGTTCTCTTTTTTTTGCACGTTTTCTTCTTTTGGTACACGCACGAAATCGAGCACTTTTCCTACCGGTGGTTCAGATAACGTCTTATCACCGCTGGCTATCAAGGCTTGCATCAAGAAGAACAAGCTTAGTGTGATAACGCCAGCTAAGACAATAGCGATCAACAGTCTTAGCATAACAGTCTACTCTTGTGCAGCAATAGAAACGTCGGATACACCAGCAGCGCGTGACGCATCCATGACTTTAATTAAATATTCAGTTGTTGATTTACGATCCGCTTGAATAACCACTGAACCCTGCGGATTTTCAGCGTGCAAACGCTCGACGTTAGCTTGCACGGCGCGAACATCAATCCTACGTTTATTGATCCAAATTTCGTTTTTATCGCTGATACCAATTAAGATATTAGCACGATCTTTTTTGACTGCTGTCGCCGCATCTGGACGGTTAACGTCAATGCCTGACTCTTTTACAAAAGACGCCGTAACAATAAAGAAAATCAACATGATGAATACAACATCAAGCATCGGAGTCATATCAATTGTTGCTTCTTCTTCTTCGACTAGGTTTTGTAAGTGTTTCATAAATATTCCTTAACCAACCAACGATTATTCGCTGCGTTGAAGTTGTAATGCGTCTTCTAAATGCATGCGTTCTGTTTTGGCGGTTCTGGTTAACCAAGTTGACGCAAATACACCCGAAAGAGCCCCTACCATGCCTGCCATCGTAGGAATTGTCGCTTGCGACACACCTGCAGCCATTGAACGAGCGTTGCCGCCACCTGTCATTGCCATTACGTCAAATACCATGATCATGCCAGTTACCGTTCCCATTAATCCGAGTAATGGACACAGGGCAACCAAAGCTTGAATGATCGGTAAGCTAAAACGCAGTTTTAAACTCACTCGAGAAATCATTGCTTGGCGAATTTGCACTGCATTCCACGAATTACGCTCGGGGCGTGCATTCCACTGGGCAATGGTATCTTTCATCATCTTTTTGTGATTATTCGTCACATATAGAATTCTCTCGAGTATCAATATCCACATTACGAAGATGAGTGTCCCGATAACCAGCAGAATACTTCCGCCAGTTTCGGTAAAGTCACGAATTGATTCAAAGATATCTATAAACATGGTTTATGCCTTGGCTTCAGGGGTAGGTTGCTTAGCAGATTGCTTTTCAGCTCTCTGTGCGATTACACCAGCAGCTTGTTCTTGCAGAATCATCACAACGTTTTTACTTTGCGTACTTAACAATGCATAAAGTAGCGTGGTAGGAATAGCTACAACTAAACCTAATACCGTCGTCATTAGTGCTGATGAAATACCACCAGCCATGATTTTTGGGTCGCCTGTACCAAATAAGGTGATTTGTTGGAAAGTCACAATCATACCCGTTACTGTTCCAAGTAGACCGCCTAAAGGTGCAACCACTGAGATCATTTTGACCAAGGTTAAGTAGCGACCTAGCTTGGGTACTTCGCCTAATATGGCTTCTGTTAAATGCAGCTCTAATGCTTCAGTGTCGACATTCGGATATTTTTCTTTCACTTTCAAGACTCGACCCAGTGGGTTTTTGTCTGATAACTTATCCGATTTCAATTGGCGATTAACCGATGCCGTGACTAGCGACAATACAACAAAGCGCCAGAATGCAACGAGTATACCCACCGCACCAACCGCAATAATAATATAACCCACTAACTCACCTTGATGTATGCGCTCTTCCAATGAAGGCGCTTGAATTAGTAAGCCAAGAATAGAGCCGCCGGTTGGATCTAAACCAAAAGTGACCAGTTCACCTGAGGAGTTTTGCAACTCGGCAGTTGAATCAACAAAACGGTCTTTTGGTTGACGTAGCAATTCAGAAACAACACCTGTAGCGCCTTGATAGTCTAAGTACCTGCCATCGGAGACTAAGGCGAATGGACCAACTCTGACGACTTCTTTATTAACTTTTTGACCACCCGCTTCAACTACATCAGTGTTAAAGCGAGTCACTTTGCCTGATTCAGTCATTTCACGTTGAATTTCAAACCAAACACGCTCAATTTCAGCAATTGAGGCAAGCTTAGAGGACTTACCCATTGACTGAGCCATTTGGTCTAAGAACTCTGAACGACCCGGGATTTGCGCTGATATAATAGAGTTAGAGAATTTATTTTTGGTGTCACCAGCGACTTGTTGCAGCACACCAAACAACTCTTTTAATGAACCTAAACGATTATCTAAAGCGCCATTCAAATCAGTGATTTTAAACTCATTTTCTTCAAACTGAGTTTCTAACTTTTCTGAAGAAGCCAATTGCGCATCGCGCAATTTGAGCGTATTACGCAGTATTTGGTCTTGCTCAGTGCGCTTTGACATAAAATCTTGCTCGCGCAATTTATTTTGCTCTGACTGCGCAAACTTGCCTTCTTCTAACTGCTTAAGAAGAGCGTCTAAGTCTAGTGCAGTATCGGACTGCGCGTGCACAGAAAAAGATAAAACGATAGCCGCTGTTGTGGCTAGCAACGATTTTGCAAATGTCATTGGTGTATTGGTTGTATAAATAGTGTGACTATTGCTATTACAAAAGTTTTTACAAAAGAATCTTCTCATTATCGTTCCCTTAATCCGTAATCGCGACTGGAACCAATAATAGGTCCGGTGCTAGTTGTTTCTTCGCGATACGTAACCCTTTGGATATTTGGTTTTTGTAACTTGAATCAAGTTCTTCCCACTGCTGTGTTTGTTTGCTCCAAACACCTTGGTAGCTGCCATCTCGCGTTTGATAAATCAGCGACGTACGGCCAATACGAAGAAATTCGACTGAACGTTCTTGTCCGTCAATATCTTTCAAACCTGGGTAAGCTTCAATCGTTTTTCCGTAGTCCATTTCAACTTGATAAGCTTCCATAACACGGCGAAATTTTTCAGAAGACGACACGTCAGCTCTGTCCATCATACTTTGTAAATCTAAGATTCGATTGCCGCGCTCTTCTGCAAGAAAAGGAACGTCCAATGCGACGAACTGAGACAAACCTGCAATCATCTTCAGCATCAATGGCGTAATTTGGCGCTCTATTACACTCACTTCATCTATTGATTGGTTGAGGTCTAACATCTCTTGATCTTGGTTGGCTATTTGACGACGTAATTGTTTGTTATAAATCTCTAAGCCTTCTATTTCTTTGCTTAGGGCTTTGAACTGTTGAAGCTTGTCATCAATTTGATCAGTGATACCATTAATTTTAGTTTGCGACTTAAGCGCAGATTCATTAATTTCAGTCGCCTTTTTGGCTGCTGGGTCAAGATACTTATCTTCTTGTGCAAGAACAGTGGTACTAATTAGTACCGACGTGACTGCAGTCGCTATTAACGTTTGAAAAACCTTCATATACGCATCCTAAGTTCAAAATAAACAGCGTAGGTGCTAGTAAAATAAAACTAAGACTAACACCCGCACCAAAATCTGCTCAAAGGATAGAGGTATTCTATTACAGATTTATTACATAACTGTCATATTTGATAAAGTCTTGCTGCATCTAGAAATAAAAAAGCTGCACTGTATTTGTAAAACGTCTACATAGTGCAGCTTTGAAGCGTAAAAAGAGTTATATGAACTTTTTGTGTCAGTTAAAAGTCATACTTCACTGACAAACTCAATTTACGGCCTTTAGTTTCAGAACGTAATAATACATTTTCAAATTCTAGCTTCTTGGATTCACCAAATATATTCTGAATTTTGAATGTCATTGTGGTGTTGAAATTAGGATAGAACTTATAAACCGTATCTAACGAGTGAAATGGTTGCTCATAACTATCATCAAAACCGTCGATGCCGGGTATCAAAATACGTTCACCAAACACATTGTAAACAACGGAAAGTGAATGTTCGCCATTGTCGGAATCGAAACCACCTTGTAAGTTCATCACATATTGTGAGTGACCTGTCAGGCGACGTTGTAAGTTAGTTACTGCTGCTGAAACACCCGTTTGTTCGACTATACTCTGACGATCCAACTGAATTTCAGAATCACTCAACGTTAAGTTGCCTGACACAAATATATTGTCCCAAATACCAGTACCAATAAAGTCTAAGCCCTGTAAAAATTCCACTTCAATACCATAAAGCTCGCCTGTTTCGGCATTAGCGATACGGATTAAAGGTGGTCCATCTTGAGCTGGTGATTGCACCGATTCGATTGGCGCATCCATGTCTTTATAGAACAGACCCACTGACAAGTTGTTGCCGGCCTCGCGATACCATTCCCAGCGTAAATCATAGTTTATAATCGATGTAGTATTGATACCTGGTGTGCCCGCAATTGGGAATTCAGTTAGTGGGTCAATAAACGTCGATGACGACACTTCACGTAAATCTGGACGAACCACCGTTTGACCTATACTTGCTCGAAACTGCATACTTTCATCTTTAATGTATGTCATCGCTAAAGCAGGATAAAAATCATCCTCTTGAAAGGCTAACTGAGAACGGTCGGCTTCATCCGGTAAATCGAACTGATTGGTTCTTGGGTCGAATGGAGCAACAACTTGACGGAAATCTTCAAAACGCACACCACCACTGAAGCGCCATTGATTTTTAAAGAAAAAATCACCTTCAATATAGTAAGCATCAACCTTCTGACCTGCAGCATAATCATCTCCCGCAATCGTTGTATCACGAATAATCGCAGGACCTCCACCAGCGAAATTAGTTTCATCCGCTAGTACTTGATCGCTGAAGATACTAAAATAAGAGTCACCAACTAATAAGTTTGAGTCATTAAACGCACGTGTATTGATATCAAAACGGCGATTTTCAGCAGTACGTGTTTTGGTTAGAAAATCAGCTCCAAATTTAAATTCCATTTCCCAGTTTTCTATAGAATACGGCATAGTTACGTTGTAACCCGCATTCTCTAATCTATCGTGTAAGGTTTGAAATGAATATCGCGACGCGGTAGTCGAGTTGTTCAGTGCAATTTCGTTGTTTGCATCAAATAAACCATCGTTGTTTTCGTCACTGATAACAAAACGGGACTCGAAATTGCCAGGCGCCTTTCGCAATGAGCGCCCTAAACTGTATTTCCAATCAATACCCATAAAATTGAATTGTGGGAAAGTATGCATACCGCGAATTTGGTTGGTAAACATTTTACGTTCTTCGTATTCAACGGCTACATCCCGAATACGTAAACCTTCAGCTTGGCTTAAGTTTTCAGTGTTACCAAATTTTTCACTAATTTCATCGCGTGTATCGTTTAATAAAATCAGGCTATAATCAACTCGATGATTACGATTGTAATCAACACCTAAATTGACCATGTTTGACCATTTGATACTGGTCTCAGTGACCGCTATATCATCAAAGAAACGCACTATGTTTATCGAATCTTGCACTCTGTCAGCTTGCTGCAGTTCATACTCTTGAGAAACGTTTGTTTCGCTCCCATAACTGCTTGTAACCAAAAAGCCGTATCGCCACTTATCATCAATATCGAAACTGTTACCTAATGAAAAATTAAAGCCCATGTTTGGTCCAATGCTTTTCAAGAAAGGGTCATAGTCACGATTGACATCGCGCAATAAGGAAAGCGCATCGTCTTGAGCAAGTGAATCTAAGAAGTCTTTATTTTCCCAACGAGAAGCAATAGAAGAAGGGACTGCGCGGGTGCCATCATCACGACCTTGCCAATCCGTACCCCCACCATTATAAGCTAGCGCATCACCCGAGTTTTCGCTGTTATAACCTAATCTACCTGATAGGTTGAGTATAAACTGAGTTGGGATCGTTTTTAAACGAATATTAACGTTACCGCCACCAAAAGAAGCCGGCATGGAAGGCGAAAAAGACTTCTGCACTGATAAGCTTTCGATGATGTCTGCTGGAAATAAATCTAACGGAATAACGTTTCTGGTTGGATCGGGGCTAGGCACAGCTGCACCATTTAATTGCGTACTTGAATACCGTTCACCTAAGCCACGAACATAGATAAATTTACCATCAACCAAGGTTAAACCTGTGACACGTCGAAGCGCAGAAGCTGCATCGCTGTCACCCGTTCTTGAAATTTGTTCCGCACCTAAGATGTCGGCAACAAAAGCTTGGTTTTTACGTTCTTCTAAAACAGCTGTTGCTGTTCCTTTTAATCTTGTTCCGGTGGCAACAACTTCTTCAATTGCCTCTTCTTCATCTGCTTGCTGAGCCATTGCTGATTGCATAAAAAATGGCTGAGTTAGCGCAAGTGACGCCAACACGGTAATTGTCACTTGTTTGATCGGAAACCTGTTTGCAGGCTGGTTCATTTTAACCTCATTAGCTGCTAATTTTTATAGAACCTAAAATTAAGCAACATCTAAAACTGACTTTTTGAAACGCGAGTGCGCTGCCCTTTAAACCCGAGTGCGCTGATATTATCTAACGCACTCGTATTAATTTACTATAGAGCTAAGCGCTCTCAAACTGTTGTAGTCGTTATAAGCCTACTGTCCAGTTTGCAGTCCAGTTATTGTCTGCATCTTTAACCGCGCCAATGAAATCGACCGGAGTAAAGAAACTATCTAAGGTTGTTACATCCGTAGGAGCTGTTGCATCAATTGTAAAGATTCCGTTCAACACTGCGCCTTGGTCTACTGCTATTGAATTATCAGTTTGACCTAGGAACCATGCTTCTTGGTCGAAGGTGCCTGAATTTTTAATATTTTCAGCACAAGCCAATACTGAAGACTGGAATACCAGCGGTGTTGCATTCGTTCCGTCCATATTCTCTTCAAGTGTAGTATCACCGTCTGATAAATCAGCTTCGAAACATTCCCCCATTCCCGCAGGACCCGTTACCACAAAGTTGTATAGTTGTGCGTTAGTTTGGTCACGCAACAACACACCTTCAGAATCAGCGTCAGCCGTGTCAAACGTATTACCAATGATAGTCATATTAGCAACCGTTGGGTTAGAGAACGCAGTACCTTCACCGCCATCGCCGTCACCTTCAATACCGCGGTTCGCATCTGAATTATCATCTGCATGTTTAACCAGTATAAATTGCATTTTACCTTTAAAGCCGTTATCCCAATCAACTGAGTCGTCTTGAATACCCGTTAGAACTAAGTACTTGGCATTAACCGCACCACCAAAGAACTCAACACCATCATCTGCGTTTTTGTGTACTTGCAGATACTCAACAACCGTACCTGAACCCACCGCACCGAAAGTAATACCGTTCAATTCGTTATCAGGAGCAACTTCAAAACCACCGTGCATGACTCGAACGTAACGCAACGTTCCTGAATTATCAGTATCATCAGCGCCGCCAAATACCGCACCCTCTTGCACGCCTTCTACTTGCAACGCACAAGCTGTGCCGTCTTGTGGACATTTTGTTGAGTTACCGTTACCTAAGATAACCACACCGCCCCACTGACCAGCGGTTCCGTTTGCTAGACCGGCAGTTACGCCATTCGCAACATGCTGACGAGACGTAAATGTAATAGGTGAAGTTGCTGTACCACTTGCTTCGATTTTAGAACCACGGCTAACCACCAAGTAATCCGCACCCGAACTACCGTAAATAACCACACCTGGGTCAACTGTTAATGTAGCACTGTTAACATTATCACCACCAACAAACACGGCTTCCGATAATGCATAATGATTACCCGCTGTTAAACGCAGGTCAGTTGTAATACGACCAGACAATTGGCATGTGTTAGTTGTGCCATCTACTGCTGGAATAGTTGTTGTTCCTGCTGGGCAACCTGAGGCAGCCGTAACCACACCAACTTCACCACCACCAAAACCAAATGCCCAACCTTGACGCCAGTCGTCATCACCAATTGCACCGACAAAGGTATTGGTTTCAAAGAACGAATCTAGGTTAGCTGCATTGCCACCAGAAGTGCGTAAAGTGCTTTCAGCTGTTAACGTACCATCACTGTTAATGCCAATATTAGCGCGATCGGCAAAAGCAATAATGCTGTTTCCTTGTTGCTCTGTACCAAACCAGTTGTTTAAATCAACATCGGTGGCGGCGAAGTTAAATGCTTCTGCACAAGCGATAACTGAATTAGTGATAGTGATGTCACCGTCAGCCAAGTTACCTTGAACTGTTGCATCATTATCCATTTCTAAACACTCGCCCATACCTGCTGGACCAGTAATTAGCATATTAATGATATTTGCACCGGTTTGATCACGAAGTAATACACCTTCAGAGTCAGCATCTGCGGTATCAAAACTGTTGCCAATAATCGTAATGTTAGCAATTTTTGGAAGTGAGAATGGGGTACCATCACCGCCATCGCCGTCACCTTCAATACCACGGTTCGCATCAGACCCATCAGCTGCATGCTCAACATAGACATATTGGAGTTTGCCGTTGTAGCCATTATCCCAATCTACTGAATCGTCTTGAATTGAGGTTAAGACGACGTGTTTAGCGTTAACTGAACCACCGAAAAATTCAACACCGTCATCCGCGTTGGCATGAACTTGTAAATAATCGATTTGTGTACCAGAACCGACACCACCAAAAGTGATACCGTTTAATTCGTTATCAGGTGCAATTTCGAAACCTGCATATTTAACAACAACATAGTTCAGTGTACCCGAATTATCTGCATCGTTTACGCCGCCGAATACTGCCCCAGTTTCTGCGCCTTCTACTTGCAGTGAGCAATCAGTTCCGTCAATTGGACATTTCGTTGTTGGTGCGTTACCAAGGATGATCATACCGCCCCATTGGCCAGCTTGAACTTCGTTCCCGATGACGTCATTATATGAAGTAAAAATAATGGGGGAAGCAGCAGTTCCTATCGCTTCAACTTTTGAATCACGACTGATAACTAAATAATCAGCACCACGGCTACCAAAAATGATAGTCCCTGCTTCGATTTCAAGTGTGACGCTATTGGCTTTGTCACTACCAACGAAAACCGGGCCAGTCAATGCCCAAACTGTGTCGTTAGTTAGCGTAATAACACCATTTACTGCGTCAGCATCAGTAAGGCGACCTGTAAGCTGTCTTACTTCAATAGTTTGACCTAACGCTGTCGACACTTGGCCACTTAGAAAAACATCTACTGAACCTGGTTTTGTATCATCCGGAGTAGGAGTAACCACTGTGCCGCCGCTGTCATTATTTATAACGCTATTGTCGATGATGTCGCCTTCAGAAATATTGATATCCCCGCCACATGCGCCAAGTGCTAAAGTTGCTGCGATTGCAGAAACTCTAAATAGTCCGTTCAAGTTCATTTTGCTCTCCAATATTTCGAAAATAAGAAATTACTGCTAAAAATTTTTAAAGAAGATTACTTGATGTAAATGACAGTTATGTTACACAGCGGTATTGTCACAAAAGTTTAATACAAGGAGGAGTGTTTGAGTTTGAGTGCGCGGTAGAGGTAGATGGAGAGATGTTTACGTTATTTACCGCGACCCTATTCGGATAATTACACGCAAATTAACGTAGAATCGAAATCAATTGTTTATCTCGAAGCTCTTTGCTTATTGAATAATAGCCATTTTCATTTACCATTTTCTGACCTTCATCGGACAAAATAAAAGTGAGGAATGCCCGTTCCAAGACCGGCAAATCGCTATTCGGCGGTTTGTTAACCACAATATATAAATAGCGTGAGAACGGATATTTTCCTGAGGTAATATTGTCAGTATTCGGCTCTACATAAAATATTTCGTCTTGCATTTTAGTACCAATAGAAAGCGCTTTAACATTGTCATCAACGTGTCCAAGCGCGGCATACCCAAGCCCGCCAACAGACGACGCAATAGATAGAACAACCGACGACGACCCCGGCAATTCATTCACCGTGGCCTTAAAGTCGCCCTCACACAAGGCTTGTTTCTTAAATAAATCATATGTACCTGAAGCAGAATTGCGGCCATATAGCAGTACTTTTCGATTTTCACCAAACTTAGTTACCCCAATATCAGACCAAGTATCTATTTTCTTAGGTGAACCGCAAAATCTAGTCACCGAAAACAGTGCGTCAACTTGCTCAAGCGAGAGGGATTTCAGTGGATTATTTTTTTCAACATAAATAGCAATCGCATCTACAGCGACAATAAGCGTTGTTGGAGGATATCCATATTTTTTCGTAAAACGGCTAATTTCAGTCGCTGTCATTGCCCGCGACATTGGGCCTATGGTGGCTGTACCTTGAGTGAGTGCTTGCGGTGCGGTAGCCGAACCCGATGCTTGAATTTGAAATTTAACATGCGGGTAAACCGTTTTAAAGCGCTCGGACCATAGTGAAATTAATGTTGCTAAGGTATCCGACCCTACCGAAGATATGTTGCCATAAACCCCTGCCAAATTCTTTTCTATTGATAAGGAAGCTAGGTCTACGAGAACGTTATCTGGCAACTCAATAGCGTGTTCTTTGTTTGTAATAATCTCTATTTTAAGTGGATTTTTTGCCGATGAACTCTCTTCTTGAGCTTTTACTTTTGTATGTACTAGGATAAATAATCCGATGAATATACACATTGTGTAATAGGCAGGGGAACACAAAACATGCTTAGCGTCATTTAGGCTACTAGTCATTTTTTCACGGACGGCTTTTGTAAATAACACGATACTCACGAGTCCAAGCTATGTTCATAAATAAGTTCCGGAGGGAGTATAAATGAAAATTCACTACCCTTACCAACTTTACTCTCAATATTTAAATATGAATTATGATGATTCAGTACGTGCTTAACAATCGACAAACCTAACCCTGAACCGCCGGTTTTACGAGAACGCGCTTTATCTACTCGATAAAAACGCTCGGTTAGTCGACGTAGATGTTTATCTTCAATACCATCACCATTATCAACAACAGCAAAATACGCGGCGCTGCCGCGTTTTTTCCATATTATTTTGATATTGCCACCCGGTGGTGTGTAATAAATCGCATTAAAGATGAGATTTGAACAAGCGCTGCGCATTTCTGTTTCAACACCAAATATGCGCAGTTGGTCATCAACTTTAAAGGAAATATTGTGTTGTTTTTCGTTGTTCAATGTTTTGGCTTCTGCTTCTATTTGCTTTAACAATGCGGTCATATCGATAGTGTTTTCGTATATTCGCTCTGCCGACGCTTCAATTCGAGACAAAATAAGCAAATCTTCAATGAGGGCCTGCATTCGCTTAGTCTGCGTTGCCATTTCAGCCATCGCTTTATTCTCGAAAGGTTTTTTTTCATCACTATCAACATTAAGCACTTCAAGGTAACCGTTGATAACCGTAAGTGGAGTGCGCAGTTCATGCGATACATTGGCCACAAAGTCCTTGCGCATTTCTTCCAGTTGAGACACTCGAGAAACGTCTCGCACTATGAGTAACAGTTGATCTTCACCATACACCATGATCCGATACTCAAAGGTTTTATTCGGATTTGTTGGAGCCGGAATTTCAATTGGGTACTGATATTCACCAGAATGAAAATAGTCAATAAATTTAGGGTGGCGGATTAGGTTATCAATTCTGCGTCCAGAATCGTCAGGCCATTTTAAACCCATTTCAATTCTTGCGTGACGATTGCACCAAACAATTTTGGCTTCTTTGTCTACTACGACGACAGCATCAGGAAGTGCTTCAGAGCCCTCGCGAAAACGCTTAACCAACTCGCCTAAATTACGGCGTTTATTTCTGTTGCGTCGCTGTAAGTAATAAATACCTTCATATACATGTTCCCAAACACCAGGGGCTGATGGCGGGGACATTTTACGACTCTCCCACAGCCATTTGGTTAACTTATATAAGTGTAGATAGTTGAAAACAATGAGGGACACGGCAGCGATTAATAGCACTAAAGTTACATTTTCTAAGTAAATACCAAGCAAGATAATTAAAGCCATATACATAAATAGCTTTGATATGCTTTTAATCCAGGAACGCGGGTAATACATTTAAATCTTATTTGAGAAGCGATATCCTGCGCCACGGACAGTCTGGATCATCGCATCGTGGCCATATTGTGATAAAGCTTTGCGAAGACGACGAATATGCACATCAACCGTGCGGTCTTCAACGTAAACGTTAGTACCCCAAACATTATCGAGCAACAACTCACGACTATATACGCGCTCTGAATGGGTCATGAAGAAATGCAACAGTTTAAATTCGGTTGGTCCCATATCTAAAGGATCGCCATTAGCCGTCACGCGATGCGAAATAGGTTCTAATATCAAGCCGTTAAATTCGATTGGCTCTTCCTTTGAAGTTGGTGTCACGCGGCGCATAACTGCTTTGATACGAGCGACTAACTCTTTTGGCGAAAACGGTTTGGTAACATAATCATCAGCACCGGCTTCTAAGCCTCTGATTTTATCATCCTCTTCGCCACGAGCGGTCAGCATTATCAGCGGAATTTCACGGGTAAATTCGTGCTGTTTCAGTTTCTTTGCTAATTGAACACCACTCCCACCTGGCAGCATCCAGTCAAGGAGTATCAGATCCGGGTATGGTTCTTTGACTTTTTCCAATGCGACATCGAAGTCTTCTGCTTCAACCACATTAAAACCAGCTTTTTCTAAAACAAAAGTAAGCATTTCCCTGATGGGCGCTTCGTCTTCAACTAACAAAATTGTGCGAGACATGGACTTAACTCGTGACATAATTAACTGACCGCCATTATTAAAGTATTCTGTGACAGTTTTATTAAATAACTAAAAGAATTAGCAAAATCACCAAATTATTCTAAAAATAATTAAATAAACGTCGAATAGACACTACATCTTAGCGTTTAGTTGCGCCAACACCAAAATTTATGACATCTAATACTACCCCACCGACAGAATAAGGACAGAATAAGGACACACCTATTTAAGGGACAGAATAAGCAGAATAAGGACACACCTATTTAAGGTAAGCAGAATAAGGACACACCCGTTTGAACTTAAACAGGTGTGTCCTTGTTGAGAGTGTCCTTGTTGAGAGTGTCCTTGTTGAGAGTTTTCTTGTTGAGAGTTCTTGTTGAGAGTTCTTGTCAAGCGTTTAACCTCAAACAGGTGTGTCCTTGTTGAGAGATTTGTGGAAATTGGTTTTGACCATCGGCGTCCAGATTGGTAGAGTGCGTGCACTTTTTTAATCGGTAATTATTAGAATAAATATGTGGTTCAAAAATCTTAAATTATATCAGCTAACGAACTCGTTAGAGCTCAACGAAGAGCAACTTCAAACTCAGTTGGAAAGTATGTCTTTTCGTCCTTGCGGCTCTCAAGATATTGCGACAATGGGGTGGACTTCACCTTTTAGAAATAGCGACATGTTGTTGCAAAAAACAGCTAATCGTTATTGGTTAGTGCTCAAAAAGCAAGAACGCATATTGCCAGCGTCTGTGGTTAATAACGAATTAGCAGAAAAAGTGGCACAAATTGAAGCCGAAACCGGTTCACCTGTTCCAAAAAAATCACAACAAGATTTGAAACAAGAAATCATTCATCGCTTACTTCCTCAAGCGTTTACCAAGAACAGTGTGACCCACGGTTTTATTTCACCAGAGCATAACCTTGTTGTTGTAGATGCTAGTTCAGATGGCGCAGCTGAAGCTTTTCTATCTTGTGTTAGAAAGTGTATTGGCTCACTTCCCGTCGTTCCTTTCGCGAAGAGCAGCCAACAAGAAACCCTAACGTCTTGGGTTCTGCAAGATGCGCCGGAACAAATCGAAATACTTGATGAAGCCGAGTTCAAGTCACCGTCAGAAGACGGTGCAGTGATTAGATGTAAATCTCAAGACTTAGATGCTGATGAAATACTAGCGCATTTACAATCCGGTATGTTGGTTCAAAAGTTAAGCATTGCTTGGCAAGACCGACTTACCTGCATCATAGGTGAGGATTTATCAATAAAGCGTTTGAAGTTTACTGATCTCGTAAAAGAACAAAACGAAGATATACCTAAAGACGAACTCAATGTGAAGCTTGATGCCGATTTTACGCTAATGTCATCTGAAGTAGTCGAGTTTGCTGAAGCTCTTCGCAACATATTTGCAGTCGATTCAGAATAACTGCTGCATAAGGCTGGTCACTCGATCAGCCTTAAAATGTAATTTTATTACACTTTAATTCCATTTATTAAAACCATATTCAACTATTGAATTTGGTCAATAAATACATCAATAAAATAGCGTAAACAGAGCAAAAACGTGCAACTAAAAAAATCGCATCTTTTGTTTATATTGTTAAAACTTGGTAATCAATAAATTTTAACTGTTAAAATTAAGTAATTAAATTACATAATGACGTTAACTAAAGCATAAATATGAGTTATTTTGTAATTTTATTACATAAACGCTAGACCTAAGTGTGTAAATCAGTATTATTTATCTGGTAACAATGTTGTTGCACAAAATTATTACTGGGATACTCATATGAAAACTTTATTTACCTCAATCACTATTGCGACAATGACCTTTGCTACTTCTGTTAGTGCAACCAATGTTCAACTTCGTCCAGCAGACAATACATTCGAAACGAAAGTTTGCTACACAGCAGCAACAGATGGGTTAAATGCAGCTTACGAACTAGTAAGAAAAAGTAGTGAAAATTTTGACCGCTTCACTACTATTTTAAGCTGCAACGGCAAGTCACTAGTGCGCACTGCAAGAACCTTTAAACAAGCAGAACAGGTACAAAGCACAAGAAAAGTTAGATTTATTACTGATGAGTCGCTTGAATCACAGGTTTGCTTGGATGCAATAATGGTTGGCGCTGATGTTGCTATAGAAAAACATGACATGCAAAATGTAAATATCATTTGTAACAATCAAGATATTAAAACATTTGCTAAGAAATTTGCTGGGAAAATAGTCTCTTTATAGAGCAGAAATTCGGCACAGGATAGTTCCCAGCAAATCCTGACATGGTGAGAGATTAAAGCCTGAAGCGTTTTGTCTCTCGCCATCCATTAACACGCGACCACATCAAAGAAAACCTAGGCTAATCAATACGAATATTCTTTTCCAGCCTATTTACAGCATTCAATTTTACCCGCTTATCCAATATCACTATCTCAATATCTAGTATTTTATAAATATACAAACAAAATTTTCTTAATTTATGTTAATCCAAATTCCCGCCCAATTCTGGATACATATTCAAACCTAAAATCAAATACAAAAAAGCTCAACGGATGTTGAGCTTTTTTCTTGCTATGTTTTCAGTAACTGATTGCGACATTCAGATGATAAAAAATTCGAACTCGCAAAAATGGCTACGCAAAGATAGCTTTTGCGTTATCTCTGATTTCTGCAAACTCGGGAGATTGGTAAACGTCAACGTCAGTAAAAATACCTTTCTGTTGTGCCAACGTCAGGATTTCACCACCGTTATCTGCTTGGTTCGACAATGCCGCGCCTATGCGAACAAAATCAATATAGCCAATAGTTGCTTCACTAAATTCCAAGTTTCTCCAATGCTCTGCGCATTGAATGAAGACATCGTTGAATTGCCATTCACGCATAATGCTGCCACCAATACGACCAGACAATCTCTCGATTGCTACATCAAGGAAAGTTGGATTAGCAAAAACACTGTCATGGCGTTCTGCTTCAGTTAACACCGGTAACGCACCAATATTAGCTACTAATGCAGAAAGTGTAATAGTATCTAAGTTCAGATTTTTTTTACCTGTCGCAGCTTGATAAGTCAGCATAGCTGCCATGGCATTTGCCACGATATCTACAGTATCAGTCCACATTTTCGCCATGTATTTTTTAACAATTTCATTCTTAGAAACAAATAGTTGTTCCATCGCCAATGCGGTTGCAATGTTTTTTACTTGGTTCAGACCAATCCGAGTTACCGCTTGAGTGGTAGAAGTTACTTTCACGGTGCGACCTAAGTATGCGCTGTTAGAAATTTTAATCATACGAGCACTTAGCGACGGGTCTTGCCCTACCACATCAGCCATGCCATTCAAATTGATATTGGGATCGTCAGCTGCCCTTCTCACTTTTAATGCAATTGCAGGAAGAGTTGGTAAGACCAATGTATCGTTGTTAATTTTTTCGACTAAAATAGTTAACAGTGCATTTTGAGTAGACATGGAAATAAAGCCTTATATTTTTATTTTGATCAATCAAAGTAGCAAACTCTGATGACCATTTACCCTTCGTTAGGCCGCATAACGATACAACTAGAAATCGCTACTAATCGCCACAAACTTATGAATTAATTTAACCTTTTAATCGATCTTGATAAGGAGGCCACCCCAATGCTTTCCCTGCTAAAACATGCAAATGAATATGATAAACCGTTTGCCCGCCATCTTGATTACAGTTCATGACCGTTCGAAACCCTCTTTCCGCGACACCTAAGTCTTTTGCGACATTAGCTGCTACGCGATGCATATAACCAATCAGCGCTTCATCTTCAGCTGCAATATCATTGGTGGTCGCAATCGCCTTTTTCGGAATGACTAAAAAGTGCACCGGCGCTTGCGGACTTATGTCCTTGAACGCTATGACCCTGTCGTCTTCGAACAATATATCGGCCGGGATCTCTTTATTAATAATTTTTGTAAATATTGTGTCATTCATACTAACAGCCCTTTTGGTAAACGATAGACTAACTTGCGTATATAAATCAACCCAAAACTATGTATAACAATACGAAACCTAATACCAATCTATAAATAACGAATGGCAACATTCCTATTTTTGAAATCCAATTTAAAAACAAGTAAATACACAGATAAGCAGCAACAAAGGAGAACGCAGCCCCATATAGCAACTCATTCCAATTGACTTTAGCGACACTTCCTAACAACTCCAATACTGAAAACAAACCAGCACCTAAAATGATCGGTATGGATAGTAGAAACGAGAATTTCGCGGTACTTTCGCGGTCTAATCCAAGCATTAGTCCAGCGGTCATAGTAATACCTGAGCGCGACGTGCCTGGAATAATTGCAACAGCTTGTGCCAAACCAATAATGATTGCTTCTTTAAGACCTATTTTTTCAATTGTTTTTGTTTGTTTGGCTGCTACATCTGCGTACCAAAGTAGCAGACCAAACACGATAGTCGTGATTGCGATGACCAGTGCAATTCGCAAATTATCTGCAACAAAATCTTTCATTAAGTACCCGAAAATGACACCTGGGATGGTAGAAATAATAATCCACCAGCCTAACTTACTTTCTGTCGTTTGCTGGCGACCTAAGCCATGCGAAAACCAAGCAACTGTGAGCTTAGCAATATCATTTCTCAAATAAATAATGACCGCCAGTAAACTACCCACATGCACCGCGACATCGAAGGCTAAACCTTGCTCTCTCCATCCTAAAATTTCGGCTGGTAAAATAAGGTGAGCAGAACTAGAAATAGGTAAAAATTCGGTCAATCCCTGAATAATTGCAAGAATAATTATTTCAAAAAACGTCATGTTTGAGTTTTACTCCAAGAGTAGTCAGCGACCCACAAGTTTTGTTTTTTCTTGTCGTACTGCTGCCATAAAGTTTGATAGGTTTTTTTCACCACGGGATGAATATGCTGCGGCACTAGGTCGGCTAATGGTCTTAACACAAAAGCATTATAGAGAATTTCTTCTCGCGGCAGAATAATAGGTTTATCGATAACATGCTCATCAAAGATCAGTAAGTCAAGATCGAGTGTGCGTGGTGCAAACTTTTGCGTTCCTCGAATTCGACCATTTTCATCTTCAATTTTTTTTAATATTTCACAAACTCGCTCAATACTTACGTCGGTTTGAGCTGATACAACAAGATTAAAAAATGTATCACCGTTAAAACCAACAGATTCACTTTCATAAACTGGCGAGAGCTGAATATTCTCAAAAGCGTCAGCAATGCCATTAAGCCCGGCATCAGTATTCGCCGCTTTGTCGATATTGGATCCCACACTTATAAGTATAAAATGAGACACTAACTACGCTCTCTGGTCATGCTAATGGCGACATTTACCGCCTCTTTAAGAATATCGGGCTTGTTAACAGTGAGTGTGACTTTTTGCGGATTAAACTCGGCAAAAATCATATCCAACATTTCTTTTGCCAACGCTTCTAGTAAAAAGTACGACGACCCGTCTGCCAGCTCTGCCAAGCGCTGCGCCACCTTGCCGTAGTCTATCGTATTATTTACATCATCGGTACTGCCTGCCAAGCTGAGGTCAGTGAGCATATCGACGTCCAGTATAAGTCTTTGCTTTGCGTGCCTTTCGAAATCAAAAACACCAATAAGTGCGTGGACGGTTAAGCCCTGTATTTTAACTAAATCCATGACAATAACTTAATCGGCTAGCGATTTTTTTCACCTTCTAGTAATCTATTGGTAAGTGTAACCGCAACACAGGGACCAAGTATATGATTTCATTTACGCTGCTGATAATTTTTGCGGCATATATGTTAGGTTCTATCTCTAGCGCGATTGTTGTTTGCTACCTTTTTGGAAAAGGCGACCCACGAACGCAGGGCTCGGGGAATCCGGGGGCAACCAACGTTTTGCGTATTGCAGGGCCTCTCGCTGCAGCCATCGTTTTAGTCTTTGATATATTGAAAGGAACGATAAGTGTTTATGCTGCATTCTTACTGGGCGTTGATGCTATACCTATAGGTGCGGTTGCTATAGCCGCGTGCCTAGGCCACATGTACCCAATATTTTTTAAATTTGAAGGCGGTAAAGGCGTAGCAACGGCACTGGGTTGTTTAATTGCATTGGGCTTTAATTTGGCCGGTTTACTGTTAGGAACATGGATATTAGTGGTGTTAGTAACCGGTTACTCATCATTTGCAGCTATTGTTACCGTGACGCTTGCCCCTATTTACACTTTATTTTTTAAACCTGAATATATTTATTCCGTATTAATGCTGTCGGTTCTTATTATTTGGCAACATCGCGAAAATATACATCGCCTGATTAACGGTAAAGAAAGTAAAATTTGGAAAAAAGGCAAAGTAAATGAATAATAGTAGTAGCATACGTAACAAATCTACACAATTAACCGGTTGGGGATAACCCTACTATCTAGGCTCAATGTGAGAGACTAGGCCAGTATCCAATAACGCATATCGCACTATATAGCTGGCAGAGAATCTAATGGCCATCTTGGCATTGCTTTGGTATTTAACCCTTCTGACTCGCCCGCTAATAAACGCTGTGCTCCAGCATATGCAATCATAGCACCATTATCTGTGCAATATTCAAAAGCGGGATAATACACCTCAATCCCCTTGCTGCGCTTTAAGTCTTGTAAAGTGGATCTAAGCTGTTTATTGGCGCTAACACCACCAGCAATCACCAAACGTTTTTGCTTCATTTGCTTTAATGCGCGCTGACATTTAATTAACAACGTGTCCACCACAGCATCTTGAAATGCTAGGGCAATGTTCGCTTTTGTCTGTTCAGCACCATCACAGTCTCGAATTGTATTTGCTGCGAATGTTTTTAATCCACTAAAACTCATATCTAAGCCTGGACGGTCTGTCATTGGTCTAGGAAACCTGTAGTGACCCGCTTCACCTTTTTCTGCCAACTTTGCTAATAATGGGCCTCCAGGATAATCAAGCCCAAGGAGCTTTGCCGTTTTATCGAATGCTTCGCCCGCCGCGTCATCTAATGACTCACCTAAAACGGTATATTGACCGATACCTTGAACATCCACAATCATGCTGTGCCCGCCTGATACTAGCAATGCAATGAAAGGAAATGGTGGCGGATTATCATCTAACATGGGTGCGAGTAAATGCCCTTCCATATGATGCACACCGACAGCAGGTACATCCCAAGCATAGGCTAAACTGCGACCTACAGACGAACCTACAAGTAATGCCCCAACTAAACCCGGTCCACGAGTGAATGCAACCCCATCAATTTCACTTGGCCTGAGTGCTGCGCTCGCAATAGTGCGTTTAATTAAAGGCACTATCTTGCGAACGTGATCACGCGATGCTAGTTCAGGTACTACACCACCATAATCGGCATGCAATTTAACTTGGCTGTAAAGTTCGTGTGCTAACAAGCCATGGTCGGTGTCGTATATTGCTACACCTGTTTCGTCACAGGATGTTTCGATGCCTAAAATTTTCATGTAAATACTCAGTAAAAAAATAATGCTCTGATATAAGCTTTAAAAAGAGGGCTTATAAAAAGGCTTATAAAAGCTTTTATAGAAGCTTTCTTTCAAAGCTTTAAAATAGCTTTGTAATGGTTTCAGTTACTTACGCACTAACAATCAAAAAACAACTAAAATAGCCAATGATCACAGTGCAATCGACGTTTTGCTAGTATATACTGCGCATCGCTGACGGAAAACCAACAAAAGTAATTTTTTTTGTACTAAATCGCTTTACAAGTAATTGCAAAAGTTTTAGTATTCCGCACCATTTTTAAGCCCGGGTAACAATAAACATACCTGGTAGATATAACATCTTAAGGTGATGAATTAATGCCAATCGTGAAAGTAAGAGATAACGAACCGTTTGATATCGCGCTTAGACGCTTCAAACGTTCATGTGAGAAAGCTGGTGTACTATCTGAAGTTCGCCGTCGCGAATTTTTTGAAAAGCCAACTTGGGAACGCAAGCGCAAGAAAGCTGCAGCGAAAAAGCGTCACATGAAAAAGTTAGCTCGCGAAAACGCACGTCGTATCAGATTGTACTAACTTGTAGAACCGAACTTAACTGGTCTAGAGCCAATTAAATTCAAAACGGGCGTCTTTATGGCGTCCGTTTTTGTTTCTGCGAAACAGAAATATATCAAGGGAATATAACGATGACTTTATTAGAAACATTAAAAGAAGCTCAAAAAGATGCAATGCGCGCCAAAGACAAATTGACGCTAAAGACATTGAGAATGGCACTCGCTGCAGTAAAGCAGCGCGAAGTGGATGAGCGCATCGAATTAAACGATACCGATGTTCTTGCTATATTGACCAAAATGGTTAAGCAGCGCAATGAATCTATTACGCCATTCAGAGCCGCAGGTCGCCAAGACCTAGTAGACATTGAAGAAGCTGAAATTGTCGTTATACAGAAGTACTTACCGCAACCACTAACTGCAGACGAAATCAATGTATTAATTGATGACGCTATGGCTGCTACAGGTGCTGCATCAATGCAGGACATGGGTAAAGTTATGGGTTGGCTCAAGCCGAAAGTAACCGGTCGCGCTGATATGGGTGCATTAAGCGGTAGTATTAAAGCTAAATTAGCTTAGATATATGGCTGGCCGCATTCCACGTGACTTCATTGATGACCTTATCGCTCGCAGTGATATTGTCGATATTATTGATGCTCGGGTAAAACTGAAAAAAGCAGGTAAAAATCATCAAGCCTGTTGTCCTTTTCATAATGAAAAGAGCCCCTCATTTTCGGTCAGCCAGGAAAAACAATTCTACTACTGTTTTGGGTGTGGCGCGAAAGGCAACGTTGTTAGCTTTTTGATGGAGTTCGACCGCTTAGAATTTCCTGAAGCAATAGAAGAACTAGCAAAAACATACGGTGTCGACGTTCCGCGAGAAAAAGGCGGCGCACCTGCTCCAACTGCTCAGCAAAAAAGTCAGCGTGAAAACGACTATCAATTGATGGAGTCGGTCACTCGATATTTTCAGCATCAGTTGAAACATCATTCGCAAGCGCCCGAGGTCATCGAATACTTAAAAGGTCGAGGGCTTAGTGGGGACATCGTCAAAGCTTGGGATATGGGGTTTGCACCTCCAGAGTGGGATTCGGTATTAAAAACATTTGGTACTGATGAATACAAACAGTCTCGTCTACTTGAGCTTAAGCTCATTTCCGAGAATGACAATAAACGTCGCTTTGATTTTTTCCGTAACCGTGTCATGTTTCCAATTCGAGACAAGCGAGGCCGTGTTGTTGGCTTTGGCGGCCGTGTTATGCAAGCCGATGGCCCTAAGTATTTAAATAGCCCTGAAACACCGATTTTCCACAAAGGTTTTGAGCTTTTTGGATTGTATCAAGCTCGCCAAAATAATCGCAAACTTGACCGTTTGTTAGTGGTTGAAGGATATATGGATGTAGTGGCATTAAGCCAGTTTGACATTCACTATGCTGTAGCCGCATTAGGAACAGCAACAACACCTGAACATATTCAAGCCATGTTCAAATCCACAGCTGAAATCGTTTGTTGCTATGACGGTGACAGAGCCGGTCGTGAGGCGGCTTGGCGCGCACTTGAAAATGCGTTGCCATTTTTGAAAGACGGCGTGGGCATGAAGTTTTTATTTTTACCCGACGGTGAAGACCCGGATACAATGGTCAGAAAAATAGGCAAAGACGAATTCGAGAACTTATTAAGCAAATCCGTTCCGTTATCCAAATTCTTTTTTGATAACTTGTTACAGCGACATTCTGTCGCATCTAATGAAGGTAAAGCTGCGCTAAAAGCAGAAGCAATACCTTTAATAGAGAGAATTCAAGGTGATAATCAGCGTGAATTATTAATGTTTGATCTTAGTAAGCTATTCGGCGAAGAAGCAAAAGAAACACTTGCACGAGATATTAAGAATGCTAACAGTCGCAAAGCACCACGAAAAGTTGATTACCAGCCTCCTCAGAAAATAAAGCAATCGCCACTGCGCATGATGCTTAGATTATTGATGGATTCGCCAAAGTTGGCGTCCGAGTGCCCTAATGTAAAACTAACACCACTCAAAAATACCGCTATTTCAGGTGTGCCCTTGCTAATTGATTTACATTCTTATTGCTACGCAAACCCAAAAGCTAATACAGGGATGGTTTTTGAAGCTTTTCGTGACCATCCTAATATTAGACACCTTGCACAGCTATTAGAAAGTGATGTGGTATCTTTAGACACTAATGTAAAAGTACTCTATACCGATTGCTTCAAAAATTTAATTAAATGGCACTTCAGAGCGCGCCTAGATGAATTGGAAGCGAAAACAAAATTTTCAGATTTAAGCGAACAAGAACAACAAGAGTTAAATTTGTTAATGAAGAAGCTACATTAGTTAGAACACCTTTGAATCTATTTTTAGTTTATTACAAATAGTCATTCTGTTTTAACAAAAAGAGCCGATATAATTAACTGAGTTTATAAGTAACATATCTGAAAATAAGTCGCCTTAACGCTTTTCAATATAATAAATATAATGATATTGGCACTTGAAAAGGGCCAATTCGAACCCATATACAGTGAAACTTGTAAGCAACAAGATGTAGTCAAAAGTAGTCGTTTAGTGTTATACTATTGAATTCGCAAACGCTACGATAAAGCAAGCTGAGGGTTAATTTCCTTGGTATCGTTTAACGGGTTGAAAATAAGCTAGTTTTAAGTAGTTAGCTTGTTCGCGTTTAACAACTCCTAATTAAGTGTAAGGTATATTGTGCAAAGCAAGCAGTCCCAGATAAAACTCCTGATTGCAAAAGGTAAAGAACAAGGTTACTTAACCTTTGCCGAAGTAAACGACCACCTTCCTCAAAACATTGTCGACTCTGATCAAATTGAAGATATTATTCGCATGATCAACGATATGGGGATTAAGGTTTCCGAGTCAGCACCAGACGCTGATGAATTGCTTATGCAAGAAACAACAGCCGACGAAGACGTCGCTGAGGCCGCTGCGCAAGCGCTTGCCACAGTTGAAAGTGAAATCGGCCGCACAACTGATCCTGTTCGCATGTACATGCGTGAAATGGGCACGGTTGAGCTACTAACACGCGAAGGCGAAATTGAAATTGCTAAACGCATTGAAGATGGTATTAACCAAGTTCAGTGCTCGGTCGCAGAGTATCCAGAAGCGATAACCTACTTACTTGACCAGTGGGACTTATTCGAAGCTGAAGAGATTCGCATTAGCGATATAATCATTGGATTTGTTGACCCTAATGAGCAAGACGTAGCGCCTACCGCAACTCATATCGGATCTGAATTATCTCAAAAAGAACTTGATGATGAAGACGACGATGATGACGATGAGGAAGAGGAAGAAGAAGACACTGGCGTTGACCCTGAGCTTGCACGTGAAAAATTTACTGCATTGCGTAAGCAATACACTAAAGTAATGAGCGTAATTGAAGTAAAAGGACGTTCACACAAAGCCTCACGCAAAGAAATTCATGAACTTAGTGAAGTGTTTAAAGAGTTTCGTTTAATACCCAAACAATTCGATCGTATGGTTAAAAACATGCGCGGTATGATGGACCGGGTTCGTATTCAAGAACGGTTAATCATGAAGTACTGCGTCATGAACGCAAAAATGCCGAAAAAGGATTTTATCAAAGCATTTGCAGGTAACGAGACGAGCACCGATTGGTTATACAAAGCATTAGAAGGTAAAGCTCCATACGTTGAAAAACTTCTTGAATTCAAAGAAGAAATTGAGCGTAGTGTTAGCAAAATGAATGCTGTTGAAGCTGAAACTGGTTTAATTATTCCAGACATTAAAGATATTAATCGCAGAATGTCGATTGGCGAAGCGAAAGCGCGTCGGGCGAAGAAAGAGATGGTAGAAGCAAACTTACGTTTGGTTATCTCGATCGCGAAGAAATATACGAATCGTGGTTTACAATTTTTGGACCTCATTCAAGAAGGTAATATTGGCTTGATGAAGGCGGTTGATAAGTTTGAATATCGTCGCGGTTATAAGTTTTCAACGTATGCCACTTGGTGGATACGACAAGCAATTACGCGCTCAATAGCTGACCAAGCAAGAACTATCCGAATTCCGGTTCACATGATTGAAACGATCAATAAATTGAATCGTATTTCACGTCAGATGCTTCAAGAAATGGGTAGAGAGCCAACACCTGAAGAATTGTCAGAACGCATGGTTATGCCCGAAGACAAAGTCCGCAAGGTGCTTAAGATTGCTAAAGAGCCAATCTCCATGGAAACACCGATTGGTGACGATGAAGATTCGCACTTGGGAGATTTCATTGAGGACAGTACTATAATTCAACCTCTTGATTCTGCCACTGGTGGTAGTTTGAAGAATGCAACTCAAGAGGTATTGGCAGGCCTAACTGCGCGTGAAGCCAAAGTTTTGAGAATGCGATTTGGTATTGATATGAACACTGACCACACTTTGGAAGAAGTCGGTAAACAGTTCGACGTTACTCGCGAACGTATCAGACAAATTGAAGCTAAGGCATTGCGTAAACTTCGCCACCCCAGCCGCTCAGAGCAACTAAGAAGTTTCTTAGACGAATAGTAGCTATTGCTAAATGAGTACTAAAAATCTAAGCCCTAAGTAAAATTAGGGCTTTTTTTATGCCTATTTAAACATACTCAATCACCAAGAAGTCTCAAACAAGACACACCTGTTAACATCAAACAAGAGAACATCAAGCAGGTGTGTCTTGTTTAAGCATCTTGTTTAAGCATTATTGAATTCACACAAAAAAAGGTGAGCTATAACAGCGCACCTTTATCAGTTAGTTCATATGACGCTGAGCAACACTGTCGACAAATGATTTCCAGAGCTAAAACAATCGCCTATTTAGGCACGTCTGCTTCGTCATTAAGCTCGCCTTCGCCTTTCTTATAAGGCACTTGAGCTTCTAACTCTATAAGCTTTTTCGCCCGCTTTTCAGGAGATCCTGTGCCCCTTGCTAGATACGCATAAGCCGTCGGTACAATAAACAATGTCATAAAGGCTGAAAACAGCACACCCGTAAATATAACCATACCGATAACCGCTCGCGATTCAGCCCCAGGTCCTGTAGCTAAAACTAAAGGTAGTGCACTAAATACGGTCGTAAAGCCAGTCATAACAATTGGACGAAGTCTCAACATTGATGCTCTTTTCAATGCCTCTTCAAATTCAACTCCGGCATCTCTCAACTGATTGGCGAATTCGACAATCAGTATCCCGTTTTTGGCCGCCAGTCCTATCAGCATTACTAATCCAATTTGGCTATATATATTAATGGACATGCCAGCTAAATAAAGACCTACATAAGCGCCCACCAACGCTAGTGGCACAGTCAACATAATGACGAGAGGATGGATCCAGCTTTCAAACTGAGCTGCCAATACCAAATAGGTAACAGCTAACGCCAATGCGAATATAAATATGAAAGATGACCCCGATTCTTGATAAAGTTGAGACTCGCCTTTGTAATCTATCGCAACCCCGCCAGATAATTCAGTTGCCACTATATTTTCAAGGTATGCCAATGCTTCGCCTACCGTATAACCGTCGGCTAAGTTAGCACTGATGGTTATTGCACGCATTCGGTTATAGCGATTGAGTGTATTGGACGTGGCTCGTTCCGAAATATCCAGAAGGTTATCCATCGGTATCAACTGCCCTGTTCTATCAGAGCGCACATAAATATTATCTATACTACTTGGACTACGATAATCTTCCTCGTCGCCTTCCAACACAACGTCATACTCTTGACCACGGTCGAGGTAAGTTGATACGCGCCTTTGACCAAGCATCGTTTCTAACGTGCGCCCAACTTCCGAAATAGACACACCTAAATCAGCTGCTCTATCTCTATCAATATTAACCAATAGTTGTGGTGATGTTTCTTTATAATCTGAGTCTATCCGCAACAACTTGGGGTTTTCAGCGGCTTTTTCCATGACAATATCACGCCAGCCGATGAGTTCTTCATAAGTATTGCCTTGCAAAACAAATTGAACCGGTCGCCCTAACCCCCCTCCACCAAGCGCTGAACGCATAATTGCAAAAGCCCTAACATCTGGAATTTGAGATAATTTTCCGCTAATTTCATTCATTAAATCAAAGGTTGAACGCTCTCTGCTTTCCCAATCCGCAGCACCAACAATGGCAATACCCGCACTGCCACCAAAGCCTGGCGTTCTAACTAATATACGCTTGGCTTCGCCCGACTCTTTGTAGGGTAATAAAATTTCTTCGATAACTTGCAGATTACGTGCATTACTCTCGTAGCTCGAGCCCTCTTGAGCTTGCATCAGTATAAAGAAGTTTCCACGATCTTCCCTAGGCACAAATTCTTCAGGAATTTTACTTTGTAATTGAACAAGAAGGACAACGCTGATAACTACCATCAAGAGCACCATGATTGGCTGTTTAATAGTTGTGGTTAAGCTGTTGTAGTATTTTAGCTCTAACTTCTTAAAGCTAACATCCACCCATTTTCCAAACCCTGAACTGCGCTCTCTCTTCTTTAACAACTTAGATGCTAGCATTGGCGACAAAGTCAATGCTGTAAAACTTGAGAAAGCCACTGCCGCAGCAATTGCTATCGCGAATTCAGTAAATAGTCTTCCGATATTTCCTTCCAAAAAAACTAACGGTAGGAATACCGACACTAGCACTAAGGTTGTGGCGATAACTGCAAACCCGACTTCTCTGGCTCCTCTATAAGCAGCTAATATTGGTGGCTCACCCATTTCTATCCGACGATATATATTTTCGAGGACGACAATAGAATCATCCACAACTAAGCCAATGGCTAGAACCAAGGCCAACAGAGTCAGCAAGTTAATAGAATAACCAAGCATATACATGACGATGAATGCAGCGACTAAGGAAACAGGAACGGTTACCGCGGGAATTAATGTTGCTCGGATGTTCCCTAAAAATAAATAAATAACGACGATTACCATAAACATAGCAATGGCTAAGGTGTTGTAAACCTCGTTGATCGACTCTTCAATAAACACTGACGAATCATAGCTCTCAACAAAATAGATATTACTGGGCAATGTCGCTGCAATGTTTTTGATGGCAGCCTTTGCTGCTTTAGCTACATCTAATGTGTTAGCCTTAGATTGTTTTACAATACCTAAACCAATCATATTGACACCATCGCCACGGAAATCGGTTTCATCATCTTCAGCTGCTAATTCAACCTTTGCTACTTCTGAGAGGCGAATTAAAAAACCGTCAGAACCAGCCTTGATCGTCAAATTAGCGAAATCTGCGGGGGTCAAAAATGAACGTGCTACTCGCACATCAAAATCGCGTTCGTTTGATTCAACGCGACCAGCTGGTAGCTCTACGTTTTCGGAGCGAATAACTCGTTCAATATCACCAACGGTAATACCACGAGCAGCCATAGCATTGCGGTCAACCGACACCTTCATGGCATAAGTTCTGCCACCACCGACTCGAACACGCGCTACGCCATCAGCGGTAGATAAACGGTCAATAATGAACCTGTCCGCGTAATCAGTTAGTTCCATCGTATTTAAGTTAGTGCTGCGCAAATTGTACCAAACAATAACGTCTTCATCACTGCTCGACTTAGATACTTCTGGCGGTAACGCTTGATCAGGTAAGTTGTTTAATGCTCGCGAAACTCTTTCTCGAACGTCGTTAGAGGCAGCATCAATATCACGACCTAGATTAAATTCAATGGTTATGCTGGAGCGACCATTGCGACTAGAAGAGCTAATGTTTTTCATTCCTTCAATACCACTAATCCGGTCTTCTAAAAGCTGTGTGATGCGCGTTTCGACGATTTCAGCTGAAGCACCAGGGTAACTGGTATTTACCGACACAATAGGCGGATCAATGTCAGGATATTCACGTAATGACAGAAAAGAAATCGCCACAACCCCAAACACTAAAAGAATGAGATTAACAACGGATGCAAAAACCGGGCGTTTTACAGAGACATCAGACAATAACATAACGACTCCTAATCTTTATTGGCAACAGCACTGGTTGGCACGACTTTTACCTCGCCGCCATCACGCACTTTCAATGTTCCCTCAACGATCACTTCTTGACCAGCGGCAATCCCATCCAGAATCTGAACCCAACCTGGCTTTCTTTGACCAATAATAACTTTGGTTTTACGTGCTTTACTCTCTTCGTCCACAACAAAAACGAACTGTGACTCACCTTCGGGTATCAGTGCATTCTCAGGGATAACGAGGGCATCAACAACGCGTTTTTCAACGTTAATTTGCAACAACATACCGGGGCGTAATTTCAAATCACCATTGGGTATTTGAGCCCTAACTTGAATAGCGCGAGTTATCGGATCAATGCGTGAATCAATACTGGTGATTAAACCGGTAAAGGCCTCCCCAGGATACGCAATTGAAGTAGCAACTATACTTTGCCCATTTGCTACACTGGCAAAATGCGATTCAGAAATACTGAAATCGACTTTCAATATACTTAAATCATCGAGTGTAGAGATAACATCTCCAGGGCGCACTAAACTGCCAATACTTACTTGGCGGATACCTAAACGACCAGCAAATGGCGCACGAACCTGTAATTCAGATAGCTGTGCGTCCACTACGTCTTTTTGAGCTTCAAGTGCATCTACGCGAGCTCTTTGTTCATCTAATAATTGTTCTGACGCTGCGCTTTTTTTAGCTAAACCTTTAATTCGATTCAGTTGACGTCTTGCTTCGGCAATCGTAATCGCCAATTCAGCAACCCGAGCTTTTTCTTCTCTGTCGCTTAACTCAATTAATAGTTGATTCTTTTTTACAATATCGCCGTCTTCAAACAGAACTGATTTTACGATTTCTGCTTGTTGTGCCGTCAAGTTAACTGATTCATTTGCGACTGCCGTTCCTAAAGCTTCCACTATGATCGGAAATGCCTGAGTTTCGGCTATTGCACTTACAACAGCAGTTGCACCACCAAAACGCTGCGGCGCTGCTTTCTCTTCAGCAGGCCAATTTAGATAAATGACGAAGCCAACAAGTGCCACTACGCCAATTAACAATGGAGAAAATTTAACGAACTTAGTCATTACTATTCCTATTGAATTCCAAGAAAAATCTTTCGCCTTTAGTATAAGGTTTATTAATCGATTCTTATAGTCTTAGACACGAAATCTTACACTTACTGTCTCGAATAGCTTGATTATCAACTGATTGCACTTTAGTGTGCTTTTTAAGGTTTACTTACACTGACAATGTTGAATTACGGATTGAGACTTCTGACGTTTATATGTGCACTCGTTTTATGGGGTTGCACAAAACCACCGCCTGCACCCACATGTCGCATAGCGGATGCGTTTCATGCTGATTATACTGGCCCAGCTGGGTGCCTTATTCGCGTGCAAAATACGCTTTTGGTTATTAAACATAATCCATCTGGACAATATGACCTACCTTATGGCAATCCTATTTCAGAAGAACCCGCACAATGCACAGCACACCGACATACTTGGGAACAAACAGGATTAAATGTTGAAGTTGACCAACTGCTCGGTGTGACACAATCTGGAACAATGCTTTTTTCCTGCAAAATCAGTGGCGGCTTTACTAGCGAAGACGGTCCACTCGAGCCGCCAAGTTGGGCGAATAAAAACATTCAGAGAATCGAATTTATTAATCCTTTTGATACTCGATACGATGTTTGGCGCCAGCCCGATAACCTCGTTATATACAGAAATGGCTTTGTGACGACAAAAGGTGAGCAAAGTAATATACTTGATAGGCAACGCCAGCACGATAAAGAGCTATCTCAACAAAAATCACCTGAATAGTCGTCTTTTTCCTGCTTTTCGCGTATTTTATTTTTAGCATTACATTTATATATTCTAATTAGCCTACTCCGGAGTTCCTATGCCGCAATTCAAAGCCCCCATCGCAGACATACAATTTTTATTAAATGACTGGTTAGCCATTGACAAGCACTACCTAAATATCAGTGCCGAAGGGATGGATTCAGAGTTAATCAACGAAATTATTGCTCAAGGAGCTAAGTTTGCAGAAGAGGCTGTTGCTCCGCTTAACCGTGAAGGCGACGAAGAAGGTTGCAAGTTAGTTGACGGTTCAGTGAAAACACCTAAAGGTTTTGCGCAGGCTTATAAGCAATATATTGCGAACGGTTGGAATGCCATGTTAGGTAACCCTGATTTCGATGGACAAGACCTTCCCTACACTGCTGCTATTCCAGTGCATGAAATGCTTAATGCGGCAAACCTAAGTTGGCGTTTAACCACCATGTTGACAGAAAGTGCGGTACTTGCCGTGGACAAGCATGCAACTGAGCAATTAAAAGCGCTGTATTTACCTAAGCTGATTAGTGGTGAATGGACTGGCACGATGAACCTAACGGAACCTCATGCTGGAACCGATCTCGCTTTGTTGAATTCAAAAGCAATACCACAGGAAGATGGCTCTTATTCAGTCACCGGTAATAAAATTTTTATCACCGGTGGAGACCAAGATTGGACAGACAATATAATACATCTCGTACTAGCTAGATTACCTGATGCACCAGCCGGTGTGCGCGGTATTAGTTTATTTTTGGTACCTAAATTCTTATTGGATGAAAATGGTGAGCCGGGTGAGAAGAACGCAGTCGGTGTTGGTAGCATCGAGAAGAAAATGGGAATTAAAGGCAGTCCGACTTGTGTCATGAATTACGATGACGCAAAAGGTTGGTTAGTGGGAGAAGAAAACAAGGGACTTGCTTGCATGTTCACTATGATGAATGACGCTCGATTCCAAGTAGGCTTGCAAGGCTTAGGCGCCGCAGAAGCATCTTATCAAGGAGCACTCTCCTATGCCCGAGATCGTTTGCAATCAAGAGCACCACAAGGTGTGCAACAGCCAGATCAAAAAGCAGACGCAATTTTGCATCACCCTGACGTGAAAAAAATGCTGCTCACTCAAAAAGCACTAACGGAGGGTTGCAGAGCACTTGCTATGCTTTATGCACAACAAATGGATGTTGAAAAATACACTAGCGATGAGCGCCATGAAAAAGCCAAAAAGGTGATTGCTTTTCTGACGCCCATTTGTAAAGGCTTTATGACCGACATGGCTACGGAAGTGACGAATATTGGTATACAGGTTTATGGAGGTCACGGCTACGTGCGCGAATGGGGGATGGAACAGCTTGTTAGAGATACACGTATTGCCCAACTTTATGAGGGCACCAATGGCATTCAAGCCGCGGATCTAATTGGCCGTAAATTAACGCGTGATGGCGGCGACATGCAGCAAGCTACTTTTAATTTGTTGTCTTCGCGAATAACTGCAATGACCGATAGTGTAAGGCAAGCCCAAGCGCTTACTTTATTGCAAGATTGGAATGAAACTTCCCAAGCGCTATTAGGTGCAAAGGCCGTAGATATCGCCGGTGCTGCAACAGATTACTTGCATTACAGTGCTTATTCTTTGTTAGGTGTGTTGTGGCTCGATATGGCAAGCGCGGCTAAACATTCATCAAACGAGCTTATAGCAGAGGGTAAAGCGAATACGTGTAATTTTTACATGAAACGATTACTGCCTAGAAAAGATATTCACAAGTCAGTTGTTTTAGCTGCAGCCGACGATCTAATGGCAGTTGAAGATCAGCAATTTGATTATATCTAGCTCTGACTTTTGCTGATTATCTGAAATTTAAATTGAACATAATCAGCATCATTTAACTAATCAACTATGGCTTAAAGGGGAAACGCTAACAATATGAATTTTCGGTTAATTATAGGTACAGTTGTTACTATGATGGCCTTTGCCGGAAATTCAGTTTTGTGTCGTTTAGCTTTGGAAAAAGGGAGCATTGACCCTGCTAGTTTCACATCAGTACGATTATTCAGTGGCGCATTAATGCTGTCTATTTTATTATTTTCTATTCCTAGGTTAATGGTTAATAAAACAACGACTTGTAATGGCTATGCTGAAGATTCAGCTGCAAATAAAGCAGACGAGTTAGACCATAGGGCGTTGAGCTTAAACAAAAAAACAGTTAATCCAGAAGCATTTTTTACAAAATTAGTTCGTTTGTTTTCACTTCAACAAAGTAATTGGTCGGGCGGATTATCGCTGTTCATTTATGCGGCTGGATTCTCATTTGCATATATTACCTTACCTGCTGGTACTGGTGCATTGATCCTATTTGCAACGGTACAAATTACCATGCTGACCTATGCCTTAGTTAAGGGAACTCGATTTAGTTTTGCGCAATGGTTCGGTTTCGCTATGGCACTGGTTGGTCTTGTTTATCTATTTTTACCCGGTATTAGTGCGCCTCCTTTATTCGGAGCTTTACTCATGGTTATAGCGGGCGTTGCTTGGGGTATATATTCTATTTTAGGCAAACGAGTCATTAATCCAACCCAATCGACGGCTGAAAATTTTGTTAGGGCGTCAATAATTACTTCACTGCTCAGCCTTATTTTCATCAATAATATGTCGATATCTACCCAAGGTATATTATTTGCAATCGCATCTGGTGCGATCACATCAGGTATCGGCTATGCAATTTGGTATGCGGTTATTCCCTTATTAAAAGCGGCATCATCAGCATCATTGCAATTGACTGTTCCGGTAATAGCGACGATAGGTGGGGCTATTTGGTTGGGAGAAGAGGTCAGTATCCGACTAGCGCTCGCGTCAATCAGTATTTTGGGGGGCGTTGCCATGGTTGTTTTACTGCCAAAAGGCGAGTAATGTCTTATTACGCTTGGCAACCACTCTCCCTGAATCTCGTTTAGCCTACTTCATTGTTACTTTTTGAGTGGTTTTGTGGGAAGCTTCATTAGCAGAAGTATCAACGTTATTTACAGGCAATTCACTAACAATTGAATTAAGCGCCTGTTGTAAGTCATCCAAGATATCTTCGACACCTTCCAAACCAACAGACAAACGAATCAAACCGTCACTAATTCCATGTGCCATACGTTCTTGTGGTGTATACGTAGAATGCGTCATACTAGCAGGATGTTGCACTAGTGTTTCTGCGTCTCCTAGTGAAACTGCTCTTTGTATCATTTGCAACTTGTTCATCATTCTGATACCCGCCTGGACCCCACCTTTAACTTCAAAAGTGATCATGCCACCAAAATCTGACATCTGTTTTTTTGCCAATTCAAATTGCTCAAAACTTGCCAATCCAGGATAACACACGGTTTCAACAGCTGGATTTGCCTCAAGCATTTTTGCAACTCGCATTGCACTTTGACAATGTCTGTCCATTCTCAGTTCTAGGGTTTTCAGTCCGCGCATCACTAACATCGCATTGAACGGCGCCATGCAAGCCCCGGTCATATCTTTCATTCCATATAAGCGAATTTCAGTTATTATGTCTTTAGGTCCAGCAATTAAACCGGCAACTAAATCACCATGACCACCTAAGTATTTTGTTGCGGAATGCACGACAATATCGGCTCCCAATTTAATCGGTTGAGTTAAATAAGGAGTCGCATAAGTATTATCAACAACGACAGTCGCGTTGTAACCATGTGCAATCTTTGACACAGCTTCAATATCTACTAAACGCATATTGGGGTTAGCGGGGGTTTCAAAATATACCACTTTAGTATTGTCGGAAATAACACCATTCAATAATTCGTGATTAGACAAATCGACATGAGTCACTTTAATCCCAAACTTAGCTAATCCGTGGTGTAAAAATGTAAAGGTGCAGCCGTAAAGCGTCTTATCAACGATAATCTCATCGCCTGGAGAAAGAAGCGTCCACATTGTTGAAGAAATCGCCCCTATACCAGAGGCTAAAGCAAGACCCGCCTCTGTGCCTTCGAGCACGGCGATGCGCTTTTCAAGGATGTCTAAGGTTGGATTAGAAACGCGTGAATAAAAATGGCCATCTCTTTCTCCAGCAAACATTTCACCACCTGCTTCTGCAGTTTCGAATGCGAAGGTTGAAGTAAAATGCACTGGCGGCGTTAATGCTCCCTGATTCGCTTGGGCATCGTACCCATGGTGAATAGCTAGCGTCGAAAAATTCTTGTTCTTGCCTTGCATAAAGCCTCCGGGATAATCTGACTCTTCTACAATGTTTAGTGCCAGCTTTTGCTAGGATTGCGCATTGTTCATTTGCCTTATTATATGCTTCAGTGAAAGGTTTTTTCGTGTTAGTTTAACGTTATATTCGGGTTGAATTAGCATAAAATGCCAAAATGAGTGATGCAAAGATGAGTATGGACAGTAAAGATCGCGAAATTATTCGAGAATTACAGGCAGATGGACGAATGAGCAATCAAGAACTCGCAGCTAAAGTTAATTTAAGTCCGTCACCTTGTTTGCGCCGTCTTCGAAACTTAGAAAATGAGGGTATTATCACAGGTTATGGGGTTGAAGTTGACGCTCAGGCATACGGGCTCCCTATTACGGTGTTTGCGCGTGTTGAGTTAGACAAACATTCAGCAGATGTTGTATCCAATTTCGAGCAGCATATTGAATTTGCTGAACAAGTTCTAGAATGTTATGTCATGACTGGGGTATCCGACTATTTATTGAAAATAGTCGTTGCCGACCTGCATGCGTACGAGGTGTTTGTACGAAAAGTACTGCATCCCATTGGCAGTATTGCTTCTATCGATACTAGCTTTGCCTATGCTACGGTGAAAAAAACCGGCATTTTCCCTCGCATTTAGCCCCTGCTAAATAAGTGCTAAATAAGGACACACCTGTCTATACTTAATTTAAAGATGAACAAGGAGATGAACAAGGAAAGGATAAACAAGGACACACCTATTTACATGCGATAAACAAGGACAAACCTATTTACATGCGATTTGAAACACAAATATTAACCACACATTTATCTTTAAAATAGGAATTAATTAGGAACCAATATCCAATAAATCGTATTTATCAGTTAATATATATGGGGAGTTATCATCTAAATTATAAAATGATAGGATTAATAGATGTCAAAATTGAAAAAATTTACACTGACAAATAAGAATGGAATGCAAGTTGAGCTATGCGACTTTGGAGCAAGGATTCTATCAATAAAAGTTCCTGACCACAGCGGGAAATTGATAGAGACCACTCTGAATCATGCAAGTGATAAAAGTATCATCAACGATGAATCATACATGGGGGCGTCGGTAGGAAGAACGAGTAATCGAATTTCAAAAAGTCAATTTTCACTCGACGGTATTGAATATTCTATTTGCGCAAATGAAGGTAAAAACCATTTGCATGGTGGAGAAGTTGGTTTCTCCAATAGAATTTGGCAAACAAAAGGAACAAACACTCAAGGGAACTCATTAACCTTTAAGCTTCATTCTCTAGATGGTGACCAAGGTTACCCAGGCGCAGTGAATGCTCAGGTGCTATTTACTCTTAAAGACAACAACGAGCTTAGGTTTGATTTTTCAGCAACCACTACAAAACCGACTCCCATTAATTTCTGTAATCATGCCTATTTCAATATGGGTGAAGAGAACATCTATCAGCTAGAACTGCATATTCACGGTGATGCATATTTGCCTGTAGATACAGAAAGTATGCCACTAGGGTATTTTGAAACAGTTGCAAATACACGGTTTGATTTAAATGAAGGTACTATTTTAGGGGAGAGGTTAACATCAGGTGATTTCGACCATTGTTACCGAACCACAAATAAGAATATGGCTCAACTAACGTCGAAAAAGCACAACATAAGCTTGGAAGTAGAATCAGATCAAGTTGGCATTCAATTTTATTCTGGTAAGTTTTTACCGATACCACAATCTGCTCTTTGCTTAGAAGCTCAGGGTTACCCCGACGCCATTAATCACCAAGCATTAGATCAAGACATCCTTAGACCCGGGGAGTTATATCAGAGGTATGTAATTTACAGGTATAGTCATATCGATTGACTTTTTATTGCTACAAATAATTATTATCGAAACTCTGTTGATTTTTCTATATCAAGCAGGGCCTCTGAAATATCATGCATTTTATTCTCGAGAAATAATTTGGCGTCATATAAACCGCGATTGTAAAAGTAATTTCCCATTTCTTGCGAAATGAAATCCAACAGAAATTCAGCATCAAACTGACCCAGTTCAGCATCTAATTCATTAGACATATATTTTTGCAGTTTTGTTACCAAAATCACTTTTTCTTGCTTAGTAAATTCAATTGTCATTTCACTGATTCCTCTAATACAAAGAAGGGTAAACTTACAGTGGTTTTTCCCAAAATACCGCTTTCCCCATTTCAGGATCTAATTCATAACCTTTGAAACCTGCTTTTATATAGGCATTCTTAGCAATTTGATTTCCCTCTAAAACTTCAAGTGTAATCTTACAACATCCCTTCGATATGGCGACTTCTTCAATTTTATTCATTAATCGTTGGCTAAGCTGCAATCCTCTAAAATCTGGGTTAACCGCAAAATCATGAATATTAATAAGGGGCTTACACTTAAATGTAGAAAAGCCTTCTATGCAATTTGTGAATCCAGCAGGTTTTCCATCTACGTAGCAAATAATAGAAAAAATAAATGAACGCCTTTTTAATTCTTCAATAAGGTTAGATTTAGAAAAAGCAGCCAGTTCGCTGCCACCGCCCATTGGATCCTTAGCGTATTCATTTAAAAGGAGTAGTAATTCATTTGTTTGCTTTTCATTATCATAATTGACGAGTTCAGTTTCGATTTTCATTAAACACCTGTATTTACTAAAGTTATTATTGTGCTGCGATATCTTTGATCGCAGCATTTAAAAATTGCTTAAGCGAATCGGGGGAAATCGCTATTTCCAACCCTCTTCTGCCGCCACTCACGTAAATTGTATCAAAGTGACTTGCACTGCTATCTAATAGAGTAATCAAACGTTTTTTTTGCCCAAATGGGCTTACACCACCGAGCACATATCCAGACATACTTTGTACTTTTTTAGCTTCAGCCATCAGCGCTTTTTTGCCAGACACTGCTTTTGCCAATTTTTTCATACTCAGCTGTTTATTTGAAGGGACAATTGCAACTACAAAGTTATCCTTATCAACTTCAACGACAAGAGTTTTAAATACACGCTCTGGCGCTAGACCTAATTTTTCTGACGCTTCGTTTGCAAAACCCAGATTATTCTCTTCATGCAAATATTCAAGCAATTCAAAAGATGCTTTTTTATTTTCTAAAAATAGGATCGCTGGCGTCATAGATAAAATAGCAAAGTTAATCTAAATCATGTTGATAATGTAATGGCTGTTGGCTGTTATGTCCAATTCTTGAGATGTTTTTATATTTTCGGATATCTAAATGAGCTTTTAAACCTGAATAGGTGTGGCCTAATTGAAACAATCGAATTTTCAATTGAAGCTGAAAAATAAAACAGGTGTGTCCTTTTAAGCATCCTTTTAAGCAGTCTCAAACAAAAAGCCAGCAACTAGGCTGGCTTTTAAATGAGATGATTTACATAAATTATCTGCTGTAAAGGTAAGCAAAATACCAAATGAAGATATCCCGGAAATTCACTCTACCATTGTTGTCGATATCCGCAGCCGGATTAAACCTTCGGCTTCCCTCTGACGAGCCGTATGCACGAATGATGATAATGTAATCTTTAAAATTGATCGCACCATCTGCATTCAAATCACCGAAAGCAACTTTATCAGCTTCCAATAGCAAACTCACAATCACAGGATCGTGGTCTGATGCGCGATAAACCGATTCACTCAAGAATTCGTTAGGCTTGACCGTTGACGAACGAGGAAGTGTTGAGCTGTAGTCAAACCCGGCGTATTCATCCGCATTGATATGCCACTCCGTTACGTCAACAATCGCTTGAAACGCCTTCTCATTTGCCAATGCGTAGTCCAAAGAGCCCAACTGTCCGTTAAAGATGTAACTATACGTCAAAGATCCTTCTAGCTCTCTCGCCACATCTTTAAAACCGGCACTCACTAAGGTTTGAATTGGATCTTCTTTAGCATAAGCATTCAAATCACCAATAATCATTATCGGCAAATCAGTAAACTCTTCATTTAGCCAAATATTCAGTGCCTGAGCTGCGCGAGTTCGAGTTACATTACAATTTCCTTGCAAGCCATCGTTGTCACCAGGCTGAATGCAACGATTGCTGCTACCTTTTGACTTAAAATGATTAACGTTAATAACGAACGGTTTATTCGACTCCTTCAAAACGAAAGTCTGAGCAAACGATGGACGATTTAAGGAGGTATCAAACAATGGCACGTTGTTTTCATCTTTCACCGAGTTATCCGAATTAAGAACTCTCAGGGCGGCATCCGGCGTTACTGTTTCAGTTTTATATAAAATACCAACCGAAATAGCATCGGTTCCTTGCGGCTCAACGGCATCAATGAAGCGATAAACTTCGCCACCAATATTTGCATTGATAGAGTCAACCAACTGCGCAATAGAACTCAATTCATCGTAGCCATCGTTCTCAATTTCCATTAAGCCAATCACGTCAGCATCTATCGCAATAATTGCGTTGGTGATTTTAAGTAGCTGTAATTCGTACTCTTGCTGTGTTTCTGCCCCGCGCCCTGAAGCGATATCGTTACCAAGGCCATCACCATTGAACAAATTCAATACGTTAAAGCTAGCAACTTTAAGATTACCCTCTTCTAACTCTGGAGCATCGGTTCTGAAGTTAGTTTGCTCCAATATAGGCGTAATGACGGGGCGAATTCGATAATTACCGAAGCCAAAATCTATCACTCCAGTCACTGAAGTCAGTGAGTCACCAATACGAATAGGGTTGGTTGCATCAAAACCGCCAGCAGGCAAATCCAGCGATGTAGGTGTACCGTTCGTCAAATCATCGACAATGATCTTATTGCGATTGTTTTTGTCGACTAACACTATCGCTTCTTCACTATCTGCAGCAAACAAATGCGTTGGGGTGTAAAGTAGCTCACTCGATGCGACTAGTTCACCGAAGCGAACGTAGCTAGCAAGTTCAGTCACAAACCAAGTGTCTGCATTGCGAACAAGCATATTTTCAACCGACTCTAAATCAAATTCCGTAGCAAGTGGTAACGCAAGTTCAACTTCACTCGCCAAATTACTCGCACATGAACTTGAAATTAGCACAGCTTCTATTTGAGTGCGGCCAAAAGTCTCTGCAACACTACCCAAAACACGTATTACGTCGCCTTCCAATAGGTCTAGACCTTCAGACGAAATGGCAACAAAAACACCTTCAGAAGTTGCTGGATCAGCATCTCTATCAGCATCTTCCTCTTGCATAAAGAATCCACCTAGTGTCGGCGCAATTAAAGTAACAATACCTTCAACAACAATCTTTTCGCCAATCAGCGCAGACGTTTCTGAAGCACCTTGGACTACATGGATTTTAGTCGCGCTATCAAAACAAAAACCTAATAACTGATCATCGCTTGGACCGCCGGTTCCGGGTCCGCCGCCTCCATCACCGCTACCGCCATTATTAAAACCAGCGTATGCTCCTAAATCTTCTATATTATTGCTTGCAAAGCCATCCCACTCAATTGCAGGGTCGAATGCATCTGTCCCGTCTTTGTCACCTTGAGTCACAGTTAATTTTCTTCTAATGGTATTGTTAGAAGTGCTAGTATCGCCAGTGCCCCATTCTGTTTTAACTCCAATTTGACCGATTACATCAACATTACCCTCTGCATCTGCAAGAACAACAACATCATCGCCATTAAAATTAATAATTGAAGAAACAAGATCAGCTAACGCCAGTATTTCAGCGTTGGCAGCTGGGTTAGCAATAACGAATACCGAGTTAGCGGGTAACATACCCGTTAGTGCCTGTTGCGTTATAATAGAAGTACTGCCATTTGAATACAGTTGAATAGCATAGTTAGATAAATCAACTTCGCCCTCCGTCAAATTGGCAATCTCAATTGCTTTATTGAAACTGCTACCCTCAACATATTCAGAGATGATCAAGCCACCGTCGGTCAACGAATAAGTGCTGATAGGTATTAAAGCAGGCGTGTTTGATGACTCACCATCCAATGCGTTTGTGCCACTGATCAACCAATCGCCAGCGTTAAATTGAATACTAGGAAACGTATCAGCCTTTCTATAAGCCCAACCGTCAAGGTATTCCCATACTTCACCGGAGCCGTCAACAGTCTCAACACCATATGTATCAACCACATTGCCATCGCACAATAACTGAACAACATCATCGCCATTAATACTTAGTTGCCCCGTAGTAGCGTCAGGTGCAAAACCAAAGAATGATGTAAATCCAGGTTCTTCAGATGAGAAGTATAAGAATTCACCTTTTGACGCTGAGTTCACACCAATTGACTTTTCAATAGCAAACCCAGTACCAGAAGGAATACCGCCATTGTTTGTGCCACGAATGCTGCAAGTAGATAAGTTGCTAATGTCCTGTGCAACGAAAACTTCGATACCTTTAGGAACACCGCCACTCAATGGTCCATCGAAAATTGCGGTAATAAGTAATGGACTATCGCTAGTTCCACCCGTTGAACTCCCACCTGAATCGCCGCCAGAATCGACATCTGAACCACCACCAGTAGTAGTAGAGTCACAAGATTCGATTGGATATAACAACTCAACCCACTCAGGATTATCGACAAAGGGATTACGGTTGCCTTGATATTGATAAGCCGCGTCGTTACGATTAAGCTCAAAATCACTAACAGGGTCAGCCATATTCCACTGCAATAGAGTGCAAAGTTTGCCAAGAGTGCCACCATTTGCAGCTAGCTCATTGGTCAACACTAAGTCTATATAGGTGCCACCGGCTTCGTATCTCGTGTCCATGTATAACATCATGCGAGCAACGTCACCCTTTACTTCACCGCGAGGTTCGAACGAATCGTCATCTTTGAAATTTTGAGCTGTTTGAGAAAGTATTGACGCTCTCAACTCTGGATCAGTCTCTAAGGTGATTTCACTATCAAATAACGCACGATCACTTTCGTCATAGCTCAGACTTCCACGCGCTGAATTAATTGATATATCGGTTGGGCGTAAATGATGAATGTCAGTGTAAGGTTCGTCATTACTACTGCTAAATCCACGACTCTTAGGCCAAGAATGCTCGCGGTTCCAGTTATCACCATCTGAACTAGCAGCGCCGCTGCCATTTGAAGTTTTCGGTATAGAGCGTCCAGAATAGAGTAATATAATGTTATCTGCATTAATTGGATCTTGGTCAGTTGCTGTCATCGCGGTCCAAACTTGACTGTAACTTAAGCGCGTAATATCAGTTGAAATTACGTCACTCAATTTTGCCTTAATTTGGCTTGGTTCAGCATTGCTCGATACAAGCTGATTTACTTCAGTATAGTAAACCGATGCATCAAAAGCAGCAGGATCCTTAAATTGGGGTAAGTCTGCGCAATTAGCACAAACGTTGCTTAAATCGCCATTTGAACCATTATCAACACCACTGCCCGTGCCGTCGTCTGAACCATCGTCGGCAGGACTATCGACGGTTGTATGGCTGCCTAAATTAGAAAAGTCATCAGTTGCAAACACATCCCACTCTGCGCTTGGATCAAATTCATTAGTACCATCCGTGTCACCCATCACTATATTTTGACGACGAACCAAGGTTTTATCTTTGGTCGAATAAACGACGCCATCAACAGTAACTTTATACTCACTGCCTGGGTCTAGATTATATGTACCGATGGTATCAATAACAATTTCGGTTTGAGAAGAATCCAGTTGGACTAATTGAATAAAGTCGTCACCATTAAAGAAATTACCTGATGCCAACAACGAGGCTTTTATTTTTAAAGCATCGCCGCTATCATCATCAGCCACAACATAGGCAGAAAAAGCGGATAGCGAGCCGGCTAATTGGATCGTATTCCCCTTTGTCTCATTGCCATTGAAATAGAACACTAGCTGATACTGGCTAAGGTCAACCGGGTTTGCACTATTGTTAAATATTTCTATTGATTTGTTGTTGCTTGAACCTTCCACGTATTCAGAAATAAATACATCCGCAGATGCTCCGATACTGAAAGTTGAAAGCAAGACTGTTGAAAGTAAGACCCTTGGAAAAAACGCTCTTATAGGTAAAGCTATTGTAGGTAAAGCTATTGTAGGTAAAGCTGATGCAGATAATAGCGCTGAAGGAGATTTGATGTTCATTTAGACCTATCCCTAGATTATTATAGTAACTTAGCTGAACTAAAGTACATCTAAGTTACTACAAACATATGACAGATCACATTACTTCTTGAATTGATTATTTACGCATCAGTGAATTACTGGATATTATTAGTCTCCAGCGATAAAGGTGTCTTTAAACCATCTCGAAATCATCACTTTTTCATATATCAACGACGTATTTTTACTAATTGAACCGGCTCTTGACAAAAAACTCATGTCTTTTAATTTGACTTCTTCCTGCTTCAAAATTTGCCCTTTCTCATCGATTAATTCATAAGAAAATGTCATGCGAGGGATATCAATTTCCCTAACAATTCGATAGTCCTCTATTCCACCGCTAGAAAAATTATTTAAACCGGCCATTGCTGGCGTTTGAATTGTGCCAGCCAGATCCAAATCAGTGACTTTCAAATTAAGTTTATAACCCTCAGGAAGTTCTTCTCCTAGTGAAGTAAAAAACGTTTCTAACTCGAGGAATACCGACTCTCTGTAACGCTTTCTGGAGGTTGTTGGATGTCTAACATCGCGGAATTTTCGTGGTTCAACCCACTCGATAGACACATTACTTTGAGCTACTTTATCCCCAACACTCGTTGCATCAACACTTTGAGTGTTAGATGACATAGCTTGAGCACTCAGTAGAAAAGTAGAAACGAAAAGAAATACTCTGAAATAAGCATTGGAATAATTGACCATAAAAATCTCCTCCAGCAAAAACAAATTTAGCTACAAGTTACGACCAACAAGCAAAGACTTTAGTTCAGTATTTATGTGACCTAAAATTTAGTATTTTCGATTAGTTCACACAATCGGCTAAGATTTTGTCCGTAAATAAACGGATTTTTATCTTTTTTAATGCAGTAGAATTGCCTAAAGGACTCTAATTTTTCTCTACTCTCAGTAATATCGAGAACATAATCAGTTTGATGAGGTTGAAGTACTAAATTGTTATAAAAAAACTTTTCTCTCAAGGCTGAAAGTGATTGCTGCTCAGGGATATCAACTACCGACTCAATCCAACCAGAAACAGTCTGCTGAATATCTGACAAGAAATATTGAACAAAAGAAGTCCTTAGCACGATGACTAATATTACCACTTCAATAAAAATGACAAACATCCGCCACATATTTAAAAAAAGTCCTTAAAACAGATTATAACGTACAACAATACAAATTCTTAATGGATAGTATACTAGTTGTCTAATGCTAGGAAACAAAGATATTCACTAATACATCTGTATAGAATCTGGCGTTAATAATTACGAACAAAGGTATAATTTTTAGCTTGATAAAGAATGTCATGTTTTTTGATCTGAAATAACAATTCTCTACAGCAAGTTGTTATACTAGGTAGGTTGCGTTTGGTGCATTTATTCAGTCAATTTTCAGCACTACCTTTAGTATTTTCCGGAGCCGTTCATGAGCGAACAAATAAAAATTAAAGATGTTACACCGGTCAAAATTTATAAACCAGCTGAGACTGCTAACTATCCTGCTAGAAGTCGTATTTATGTTCGTGCTGTTCAAGGTATGCTTGAGAATATTAGACGCTTTTTTGGTTTAATATTTTTAAGTGTCTTTGCTATTATTCCTTGGCTTCAATATAACGGAAATCAAGCTGTTCTTTTCGACATTGGTGAACAACGCTTCAATATCTTTGCAATGACCCTTTGGCCTCAAGATCTGACCATTCTCGCTTATATTTTTATTGTCTCCGCATTTGCCTTATTTTTCATTACTACCTTTGCAGGCCGCGTTTGGTGCGGTTTTATGTGTCCTCAAACTACTTGGACATTTATTTACATTTGGTTTGAGGAAAAAATTGAAGGTAGCCGCAACAAACGAATGAAACTTGATGAACGTAAAATGGATGCTGATAAATTTGTTCGCAAAACACTAAAGCATATCTCTTGGATTGCAGTTGCGTTACTTACGTCTATCACATTTGTAGGTTATTTTGCGCCAATAGGTAGTTTATTCGTTGATTTTTTCACATTTGGTGTTGGTTTTTGGGCTGGTTTTTTTATTATATTTTTTACCGTATGCACATATGCTAATGCCGGCTACATGCGAGAAATCATGTGCACTCACATGTGTCCTTATGCGCGTTTTCAGTCAGCTATGTTCGACAAAGACACCTTTACCGTTGCTTATGATCCCAGTCGCGGTGAACAACGCGGTCCTCGGTCTCGCAAGGTCACGCCTGAGCAGTTACAAGAAAAAGGTTTGGGAGACTGCATAGATTGCAACCTCTGCGTACAGGTGTGCCCAACAGGAATAGATATTCGCAATGGCTTACAGTATGAATGCATTAACTGTGGTGCGTGTGTTGATGCTTGCAATGGTGTTATGGACAAAATGGGGTATCAAAAAGGCTTGATTAGCTTTACATCTGAGCATCAACTTTCTGGCGGAACAACTAAAATAGTGCGGCCAAAGCTAGTCGGATACGCCATTGTTTTGCTTATTATGACGAGTTTACTAGTATTCGACATATACTCTAGACAGCCATTAGAAATCGATATTATTAAAGATAGAAACTCACTCTATAGAGAAACTAACCAAGGACTAATCGAAAACGTATATACATTGAAGTTATTAAATAAATCGCAGAATGATCGCATATTTAAACTGTCAATAAGTGGAATTGAAGGAGCTAAATTTGTCGGTGAAACTGAAATAAAAGTGCGTGGTGGTGAAATTTATACACTTCCGATGAGCGTTGTAACCAGTCCTTACTCCCTCACTGAAGAGATTACCGATTTTACTTTCCACGTAGAAACGCAAGATGACGATGGTGAAATAATTAAAATTCAAGAAACTAGTCGATTTATTTTTACTGATGTCTGATTTCTCATTTGCAGGATTGAATCCAGATATCATTCTTGATGCTATTGAAACTGTTGGTATTCAGGTATCATCTGGCTTGATGGCGTTAAACAGCTATGAGAATAGGGTTTACCAGTTTGTCGCAGAGGATAACAAACGTTACGTTGCTAAATTCTATCGCCCGCACCGATGGAACATTGAACAAATTCAAGAGGAACATGATTTTGCGTTAGAATTAATAGGAAGGCATATTCCTATTGTTGCACCATTAGTCATCAATGGGGCGAGTTTGCATCAACATGATAATTATCGGTTTGCACTCTTTCCTTGCGTCAGTGGACGTCAATTTGAAGTTGATAACCTCGAACAGCTTGAATGGATGGGGCGTTTTATTGGTCAGATGCACAGCGTGGCTCACGGTAAGCGATTTGAGCATCGTCCAGAAGTTTGCACCACCAGCTATTTAGACACACCTAAAGAAGTTTTGTTAGCGAGCTCACTGGTCCCCCGCCACTTGCAAACAGCATTTCATACTCTTATTGATATGGTGATTGCAGAAACCAAAAAGACATTCTCGAATAATTACCAATCGATACGCTTGCATGGTGATTTGCATCCAGGGAACATTTTATGGCGAGATGGGCCGACCTTTGTTGACCTTGATGACTGCAGAATGGGTCCCGCAGTGCAAGATATTTGGATGATGCTGTCGGGGGATCGGTCACAACAGTCTATCCAACTAGATACGCTTATTGAAGCTTATAGTGAATTTCATGAATTCAATAAAAGTCAGTTATCACTCATCGAGCCTCTACGTGCGATGCGAATGATACACTATATGGCTTGGTTAAGCCTGCGCTGGGAAGATCCTGCATTCCCAAATGCATTCCCATGGTTTGCTGAAGATAAGTATTGGGAAAATCAAATATTAGCACTCAAAGAGCAGTTTTCTGCGCTTCAAGACCCACCGCTGCAACTGCGTTCAAAATAATCATTCACATATTCCTTAAAGCCTATATACTCCGCAACGTTCAAGGTGCTTTTTGTATTAATGCAAAAGGTTAAACGGGAAACTGGTGTAAATCCAGCGCTGCCCCCGCAACGGTAAACATTGAGAGTCAAAAAAACTTTCACTTATTATTCACCGATATATTTATCGGCGTCATCCACTGTGTGCAAATACGGGAAGGTTTTAATAAGAAAATGTAAGCCCGGATACCGGCCTTGATAGGTACTGGCAATTAGCCTTTCTTTTTTTTGTCATGCTCGGGCGGAGCATATACAGAGACTTAATTTCATGCAAACAAAACTTACTTTATTGGTAGCTATTTCCGCTGCCTCTTATTCAAACTCAATTCTAGCTCTCGAACAAAACCAATCGATTGAAACTATCAGCATAATAGGATCTAGAACGCCGGTTGATAAATCAACATTAGCTGGCTCCGTTTCTTTTATCAGCGCAGAGACTATTGAAGCATCAGGCGCGGCAACGGTGACCGATTTATTGCGTTCTTTTGCAAGTATAAATATAAGTCAATCAGGGCCTACAGGTACGTTAACTGAAATTCGTTTTCGTGGAAGTGAAAGTAATCATATTTTAGTTTTGGTGGATGGTGTCGAAATAAACGACATTGGCCAAGGTGGTTTAGTTAACTTTGCACATTTACTTGTGTCAGACATTGAACGCATTGAGTTGCTCAGAGGACCGCAAAGTGCGCTGTGGGGAAGCAGTGCAGTTTCAGGTGTCATTAGTATTACTAGTAAAAAAGCAGCCGTTTCTGGACAACATAAATTATCCGCAAATCTTGGAATTGGCACGCAAACAACTCGCCGATTAGGAATGTCTTATAGAATCCGACAAGATAGATTGTTATTGTCAGCTAACGTAAACCACTTTGAAACGGATGGTGAAAACATATCTAGGCAAGGTGGTGAAGAAGACGGCTATCGAAACACCTCATTTAACACTAATATTGCTTATCAGGTTGATAAAGAGCACAACTTAACTTTTAATATTAGACTGTTGGAATTTTTTACTGATTTTGATGCTATCGATTTCGCCAATACGGGGCTGCCGTTTGATGCTGATAACTATTCAAACGGTAAGCAGGTGAATGCACTGTTGAGGTGGGATTTCACCCCTGTGGCGAATATATGGTCGCAATCCTTTAGCTATCAATTAAATCGTTTTGCCAGCGATAGTTTTTCAAATAATGTATTTTCCGGCGGCACAATTGGTAAGACTCAGCGCGTTAATTGGATAAACTACATTGATTTAGGCGCAAATGATTTTATTAACGTTGGACTTGATAGTGTTAAGGAAGACTTCGAACAAAGTGGCCCTAACGTATTTGGTAATCCAAACCAAACACAAGATAATCAAACCATTTCAGTCTTGAGTGACGGGCAGTATGAAGTTGCTAAAAAGCTTTATGCTAGTTTCAGTGTCAGAGCGGACAAAAGCGATGAGTTTGACGATGCCAATAGTTTTAGGTTAGGACTAAGCTACAATTTCTCTAAACACTTAAAGGTGTTTATAAGTCGTGGCAAAGCAGTTAAAAACCCTACTTTCACGGAGAGGTTCGGTTTTTTTCCTGGTACTTTTACAGGTAATTCAGGGCTAGTTCCTGAATCAAGTTATGCGAACGAAATTGGCTTAATCTATAATTTATCCGACCGCTTTAATGCTGAACTAACTCATTTTGACACTAAATTAGAGAACGAGATCAATGGTTTTATTTTTGATCCTGCAACAAGCGCTTTTACCGCACAAAATATTGAGGAAACATCCACAAGAAAAGGCGTAGAGCTTTCTGTGTATGGGAATTTCAGAGAGATAAGTTGGTCAGCTAGTTTTGCATATTTAGATGCAAAGGCACCAACTGAGGTTGAACTTAGGCGGGCTCGCTATTCTGGTTCAACCACAGTTAACTATGCATTGAGCGAAGTCAGTAGCCTCTATATTCAAGCTGATTATACCGGGTCAAAGCAAGATCGGTTTTTCCCTCCATTCCCCAACCCATCACAAATTGTTGGATTGACTCCGTACTGGTTAATAAGTGCAAACTATCAATATCAATACAATGAAAAACTGGGAGTTGGACTTCGTATTGACAATTTATTTAATGAAAGTTTTGAAGATGTATTTGGCTTCGTAGGACAGTCACGCAAAATTGTTTTGAATATGCGCTACCAATTAAACTAGGCTCATAATACCGGCATTAAAGTCGCTTGCGTGATATTTGAAATTTGAATGGTATCTGAACAAGGACCAGTACAAGCTTGCATTTAGCCTTATATTTTGAAAAGACATTTTGCTTTGTGGTATTCTATATTCAGAAATTTTAACGAGTTAGTTTTGCTATTATAATCCCATTTTAAGGAATTTTTTTATGAAAAAGCTGTTTTCCATTCTTATGATAATGTTGCTTCCATTTTCAGTCAGTGGTGCTGATGATTGGGAAGAAGGTAAGCATTATGAAGTCATTAGCGAAAAAGCGACTGCAAAACCAGAAGTAAAAGAATTCTTTTCGTTCTGGTGTCCTGCTTGTAATAGCTTTGAGCCTACGGTAAAGAAAATTAAAGAAGGCTTAGGCGAAGGTGTGAAATTTTCTAAAATCCAAGTTAATTTTATGCAAACTGCGGGTCAGGACGTTCAAGAAGATGCGACTAAAGCGATGATCATTGGGCGTGTTCTGAAAAAAGAAGAAGTATTGAATGCAGCTATCTTCAACTATATTCACAAACAACGTTTAACCGTGACTGGTCTAAAAGATCTACGCAGCATCTTCATTATTAACGGTGTTGAAGCTGAAGAGTTTGATAAGTTGGCAAAAAGCTTCAGTGTGAAAAGCTTGGTTAACAAAAATAATAGAGAAATTGATACCTATCGCAAAAATTTAACCGGTGTACCAAACTTTATTGTAAACGGTAAATATCAAGCTAAATTTCAAAGAGACATGACACCCGACCAAATTGTAAGCCTCATTGTATGGCTATCAGAGAAAAAAGAGAAACCCAAGCCATAAACTTACTTTGTAAAAAAAGGACCGAAAGGTCCTTTTTTTTGCTTCCAAAAGCTGAATAAGGACACACCTATTGTATGCTAAAGAAGCTGAATAAAGACACACCTACTGTATGCTAAATAGGTGTGTCCTTATTGGGAGCTGCTTGAGTGTTAGTGCAATTGTACCTAATGGGTTTACCATTAGGCAAAAGCATCTATAATCAAGAGCTCAACTAATCGAATTTATTTTAGGAAGTAAAATGACAAAACCTTCAATCGCACTTTTCGTAGCCTTATTACTGAGTTTAACACTTGCCGGATGCTCGGATGCACCTCCACCGCCTTCTAGCCCCGTGCTTACTGAAACTAAAGCAGAACAAACAATGTCTCCGCTACTACCAGTAAAGTGGGTAGAGGGTACCCATTATAATATTGTTGCTGACACGACTTCTGAGCAAAAAGAAATCGTTGAGTATTTTTCATTTTGGTGTCCTGCGTGCTATCGCTTTGAAATGGTTGCTAATGAAATAAAGTCACAATTAGCTAGTGATGTGAAATTTAGGAAAGTTCATGTTAATTTTATGAGTTTTACGACACCAGAAGTTCAAGAGCAGGCAACTAAGGCCATGCTTGTCGGTAGATCGTTAGGTATGGAAGAGTTCATGAATACAGCAATATTTGCACATATTCATGAACAAGGACAAAAAATAGAAGGAATGAAAGATCTTAAACAACTATTTATTTCTTATGATACACCAGCAATCGATTTTGAAAACACATTAAACGAGGCAGATTTAACAGCCGCATTTACGCAAAATAATGATGAAATAGATAAATTTCAGGAACACTTAAAGAGTGTTCCTAATATTATTGTTAATGGCAAGTATCAAGCCAAATTCACAAGAGAGATGACGGTGCCAGATATTGTAGATTTAGTTAACTGGCTTAGCCAACAACAATAATTGAGCATTAACTTTCGCGGTGAAGTGAATGAAAGCCGACGGCAAATTTTATGATTCTAATAAGGATTAGCATGTTTAAAAAACCGATTATTGCATCAACGTGTGCATTAACGCTTGCTTTTACGTTTGGTTGTTCAGAAGTTCCTCAAAAAAAGGTAACGCTATTGGCGAACCAAATCGCATGACTCTTTTATTTAAGAAAGCGAAATAAGGTAACTTAAAAATATGAAAGCGAGTGCATGTCACATATTGGTAAAAACTAAAGAAGAAGCCCAAAGTATTAAATCTCAGTTAGATAAAGGTGCCAGCTTTCAAGTTTTAGCTAAGAAACACAGCCTATGCCCTTCAGCAAAGAAAGGAGGAGATTTAGGTGAGTTTCGCCGTGGCGACATGGTAAAAGCATTTGAAAACGTGGTATTTAAAAAAGAAATATTGACGGTTCATGGTCCGATAAAAACACAATTTGGGTTTCATCTAATAAAAACACTGTACAGAAATTAGTTTTGATAAATTTGACTGCAGAAAATGAAAAGGGAGCATATAGCTCCCTTTTTTAATACTTTAAGATATCAAGTAACTAATTGCATACACTAGCCTAGCGTATCTGAAACAACGCGATATCGAGGGTCTTCATTTACGTTAATTTCAACGTATGAGCCTGCCTTCTTAAGTAAAACTCGGCATTCAGGACTGATATGCCTAATATGCAATTTTTTACCTTGTTCTTTATATTTATCGGCAAGGCCATCTAATGCATCAATACCTGAAGAGTCCCAAATTCTTGACTCTCGAAAATCAATAACCACATCACCAGGATCATTCTGCGGGTCAAAAATTTCTCTAAAATGAGTTACCGAACCAAAGAATAATGGACCGTCTAGGTCGTAAACTTTCCAGCCATCATCATCTGTATGCGTTTTTGCGATCATATGTGTGGCATGTTTCCATGCAAAAACAAGCGCAGATACTATTACGCCGACAATAACCGCGATAGCCAAATCGGCAACAACAGTGATACCTGTAACCAAAAACAAAACAAAAGCATCTTCTTTATTAACGCCGCGAACAATTCTAAAAGAGGCCCATTCGAACGTAGCGATAACGACGACAAACATAACACCAACTAGAGCCGCTAATGGAACCATTTCAATAAGAGGCGCTGCGAACAGAATAAAGCCGAGTAAGACCAGCGCTGCGGTGATACCAGATAAGCGACCGCGACCACCTGAGTTTATATTGATCATGCTTTGACCAATCATCGCACACCCCCCCATTCCACCAAAGAAACCATTCACAGTATTTGCTACACCTTGGCCCACACACTCTTGATTGCCCTGACCTCGAGTGTCTGTCATTTCATCGATAAGTGACAACGTCAATAATGATTCAATAAGACCAACTAGCGACAAAATAACCGCTGTTGGTAAAATAATATAAAGTGTTTCAAGAGTAAAAGGCACAACAGGGATAGCGAAGGTTGGTAATTCCCCTGCAAGGGTAACTGAATCTTTTTGTGCATCTGGTACCATGTCACGTACGAAATCAATAACGGTTCTGGCGTCTAAATCCAAGCCATGGACTAGCGCAGTGACGCCAACAATAGCAACTAAAGAAGCAGGTATCGCTGTAGTTAATTTTGGCAAAAGATAAATTATAGCCATAGTCAAAACGACTAATCCAAGCATGATATACATCACACTTCCGCTCATCCATTCCAACTCGCCTAGAGAATTAGTTATTTTAAACTGACCCAATTGAGCCAAAAAGATAACAATAGCTAAACCGTTGACGAATCCAAGCATAACCGGATAGGGCACTAAACGAATGAATTTGCCCAGCTTAAATATACCCGCCATAATTTGTAGTAAACCTGCAAGTATTACAGCTGCAAATAAGTATTGAACGCCATGTTGAGCAACAAGAGCAACCATGACCACAGCCATCGCGCCAGTTGCTCCAGAAATCATACCGGGGCGACCTCCTATTGCTGATGTAATTAATCCCATCATGAAAGCAGCGTACAAACCGACCATTGGTTCAACACCAGCGACGAAAGCAAATGCCACCGCTTCGGGAACCAAAGCAAAGGCAACAGTGATACCAGACAGAACGTCATTTTTAACATTCCCTTTAGTACCATTTATCAAATTAAACATATTCACATTTCTATTATTTCAAAATTGTGGCGAGTCTAGCAGATAATGAGCATAATTTCTTTTAACAGCATGTTAAAACGTATTGCTCATTACTATTTTATTTTGAACCGCCACCCAAACAATTTGGAGACTCAGGTGAAATACCATGTTTCTTATTCCATTCCTCCAGGGTATAAGTATGCTGAGCTAGTGCATGCACCGGTCCAGCTAATTCCTTAGACAATAATTGGTTAACTAAACGCTGTCGTTGAATCAACCTTTTACCTTCGAAATCACTCGAAACAATTGTCACTTTAAAATGAGTTTCAGAGTTTACTGGCACATTGTGCATGTAGCTTTCATTCAACACTTCCAAATATGACAATTGAAATTGTTGGTTAAGTTTATCGATAATACCTTGCTCTACTGTCATCATATTTCTCTATTTAATGTTGTCGTTAGCCGTTAACCGTTAACCGTATTCTAAAATGGTTATACCGTTATCTCAAGAAATGCTTAAACAAGACACACCTGAAAGGTAGTTTTAAAACTCGCAATAAAGACACACCTCTCAAGGCTAAAATCGCGCCACCAAAAAATGGACGATTATGCTACCTCATAATTTTTCTGAAAGTAAAATTAATCCGGGGCCCAATCTGTTTCTTCGTCTTTGCTATTCCATGTTGCCAGTATTTTTGAGTTTCTCCACTCATAATCAATAAAGATCCATGTTCCAATGGTAGTCTAAATTTTTCACCATTTACTTTATGTTTAAAATCAAAGTTTCTTGTTTCCCCTAAAGAAACCGAAGCGATGATAGGCGCAAGACCCAGTTCGGCTTCATCATCAGAGTGCATTCCCATGCTATCTTGGCCATGTCTGTATAGGTTTGCTAGGACTGAGTTGAACGATGAGGTGCATCGGAGCTCGCATTTAGTTTTCAATACATGCAATTCATCATGCCAAGGGAGTGGTGTCATAGCAGCACCTGAATACTCATAGTCCGTCCCCAAGTCACCATACCAGGCTTGTAAACGAGGTATTTTGATCCTTTTACCAAAGATCTTTATTTCCCCTTCACTCCAATCTAGTTCGCGCCGAAATAGGTGTAACAAAGAATCTGCTGTTTTATTATCGAGCCAATTCGCTAAATATTGTACCTTTGCATCAGCCAAGGGTAGACTCTGCAAATTACGATTGGAAAAAAGACATTGCTGCATAACACCTCAAAAATTAGGTTAAGTTGCTCAAGGTCAACAAAACGAGTGATTCAATGAATACACATTTTACTGCATTTGAGCGCAATTTACATTTAGAACGTTACCCTGCGAAGCATCAACATGTGAGTCTTCAAGCATGGGATGGCGCTGATGAATATATTATTGAGCATGTCGAGAACTGCGCATTATTGAATGATACTTCGAATAAAGACACACCTCTTATTATCATTAATGATGATTTTGGAGCGCTTACGTGTTGGTTTAGTCATCAAAAACCAATATTTATTTCGGATTCATGGATTTCCCATAAGAGTGTTATGACCAATCTGATGATAAATGGATTAGAAACAGACAGTGTCGAATTCTGTGATGCACTTACTGATCTCAAAAATGTCATTGATACTAAAGCCAAAGTAGTTTTAATTAAAATTCCGCGCTCGCTTGCTCTATTGGAACAACAACTCATAATATTACAGTCTGTCCTTGATGAAAATTCGACAGTTATTGCAGCGGGGAAAGTAAAAACCGTACAAAATTCTGTGTTGAAATTATTTGAAAAATATATTGGTACGACGACAACCTCTTTAGCAAAAAAGAAATCGAGACTTATTTTTTCAAAATATATGGGTATCAAAACAGAAATGTCTCCCTACCCTACGATTGTATCTGACCCATTAATTCCATTCACCCTTAGTAATCATGCAAATGTTTTTTGTCGTGAACATTTAGACATTGGTGCCAGAATATTGTTGAAAAACCTGCCTAATGCACTCAATAAACACGTTATTGATTTAGGTTGTGGTAACGGTGTAATAGGTGTGTCTATTTTGGACCAAAACAAGGATGCACACGTAACTTTCGTCGACGAGTCTTTTATGGCTGTTGAGTCTGCAAGGCAAAATGTTATTAATCATATTGGAAGTGAAGACCGAGCGACTTTTATAGTTAGCAATTGTTTGGAAGAACTGTTGAAAGTTGAATCGTCGAACTACGACATTGTGCTGTGTAACCCCCCTTTTCATCAACAAAACACGATTACGGACCACGTTGCGCAACAAATGTTCACTGATGCAAAGAAAGCGCTAAAACATGGTGGTGAATTAAGAATAGTTGGTAATCGCCATTTAGATTACCCAATTAAGTTAAAAAAACTTTTTGGCGGTTATGAAGTCATCGATAGTAATAAAAAGTTCAGTATTTTATCAACTTACAAAGCAAGAAAATAAAATGACCAAATTGACATTCTTATTCTTCATGCTTGCGATATTAAGTTTTAGCTTAGCGGCAAACACACAACAACAACCAGGCGAAAACATTCAAAAAGATAATTATTACCCATCGGTGATGTTTGAAACTAGTATGGGTAATTTAATAATTGAGTTAAATAGAAAAAAAGCGCCCTCTACCGTAAATAACTTTTTAAGTTATGTGAAAAGAGGCGAGTTTAACAACACGCTATTTCATCGCGTAATTCCCGGTTACATTATACAAGGCGGTGGTTACGACCCTGAATATCAAGAAAGAAAAGCCAGTCGCACGATTATTAATGAATCAGGAAATGGACTCAAAAATGATATGTACAGCATTGCTATGGCGAGAGAAGAAGACCCTCATTCAGCAAGACGCCAATTCTTTTTTAACATGAAAGACAATAACAATTTAGATCCTGGAAAAAATTGGGGCTACACCGTTTTCGGTAGTGTAATCGAGGGCACTGATGTGCTTGATAAAATGGCACTCGTTGAAACCGAATACAAAGCACTTATTCGTTTTCAAGATGCTCCAAAGAAACATGTTCTTCTGATAGCAGCCACCGTATTACCTGAGCCAAAATACTAAATTAATAATCTAACGCCACATTAATGGTGTACTCGCCTAATACTTTATTCTTAAACTGAATATGTAATTTGAATTTACCTGTCTATACTAGTGACTTAGTTAAGAATAAGGAAAGTTATGAAAGCATCTGATTTAATGGTAAAGGCGCTGGAAGCGGAAGGCGTTGAGTATATATTTGGTATACCAGGCGAAGAAAACCTCGATTTATTAGAATCATTACGTACTTCATCCATCAAACTTATTTTAACCCGCCACGAGCAAGGCGCTGGTTTTATGGCAGCCACCTATGGTCGCTTGACTGGCAAAGTCGGGGTTTGTTTATCGACATTGGGGCCAGGTGCAACTAACTTAGTCACACCTGCTGCATACGCGCAACTTGGTGCGATGCCAATGCTAATGATAACTGGCCAGAAACCAATAAAAACCAGTAAACAAGGACGATTTCAAGTCATTGATGTGGTCGATATGATGCGACCCATCACAAAATACACAACGCAAGTTGTTAGCGGTGATCGTATACCTTCAGTTGTAAGAGAAGCTTTTCGACTTGCATCAGAGGAGCGTCCCGGAGCTGTTCATATAGAACTTCCAGAAGATATCGCCGATGAAAATACCAGCGCAAAATTACTAAAGCCTAGCGTAGCTCGGCGCCCAATTGCAGAATATAAAGCGATTAGTATTGCGGTTGAGATGATTGAAAAAGCAAAATCTCCTGTCCTATTAATAGGAGCAGGGGCAAATCGTAAGCTCACAGCCAAAATGCTCCAAGAATTTGTCGACAAAACAGGTATCCCATACATTACAACTCAAATGGGTAAAGGAGTACTAGACGAGAGTGGAAAGCTCTTTATGGGAAATACAGCATTGTCATCTGGTGACTTTGTCCATCGAGTCATCGATAGAGCTGATTTAATTATTAATGTTGGGCATGATGTGGTTGAAAAGCCTCCTTTCTTTATGGAAGATGATGACCAAAAAGTTATTCATATTAACTTCGATTCAGCTGCAGTTGACCCAGTTTATTTTCCGCAATTAGAGGTCATTGGTGATATAGCTAATAGTATTTGGCAAATTAAAGAGAAAATAAAACCACAAGATAGTTGGACACTAGATTTTTATAGAGACGTTCATGACGCTTATATCGCGCATAGAAAGGCTTCTGAGGATGATAACCGTTTCCCTATCTTACCCGAACGTTTTGTTCGCGAGATCCGTAAAGCAATGCCCAAAGATGGGATTGTTACATTAGATAACGGTGTTTATAAAATTTGGTTTGCTCGAAACTATCCTGCATATCTGCCGAACACAGTATTACTCGATAATGCATTGGCAACAATGGGGGCTGGCTTGCCTTCAGCAATAGCTGCGAAATTAGTCTATCCTGAAAAAGCAGTCATTACTGTTTGTGGCGACGGTGGCTTTATGATGAACAGCCAAGAATTAGAAACTGCTGTTAGGCTAAAACTCCATATTGTTGTAATTATACTGCGTGATGATGCTTATGGAATGATTAAGTGGAAACAGTCAAATATGAAGTTTAAAAACTACGGGTTAGACTATGGCAATCCTGATTTCGTTAAATATGTAGAATCATACGGCGGCAAAGGCTGGCGAATTGGGACAACAGAAGAACTATTACCAATCTTACAAAATTGCCTTGCCGACCCTGCAGTCCATCTAATTGATGTGCCTGTTGATTATAGTTTGAATGATGAAACGTTGAACACGACGATTCGAGAGCTTAGTGCAAAGTTATAATTTCCCAAATTAAAGGTAAATGAAGGAAAGCTAAATAAAGACACACCTATTTGCGGCTCTTCTTAAACTTTAAATTTGAGCGAAAACTAGAGCTAAATAAAGAAAAGCTGAAACAAGACACACCTACTGTGCAATAAGGTGTGTCTTTATAAAAGGACAACAACCATGACAAAGTTAGCAAAACAATATCCATACTTCCTTGCAAATAAAGCTGTTTTTGCCAACGAACTTCTTGAAGTAACTAATAAATATACTGGTGAAGTAGCGACAACTGTTGCATTGGCTGAGCCAGAAACAATTGATAAAGCGATTGATGCTGCTGAAAAAAGCCAGAAACTACTAAATAAAATGCCGGCCTATGAGCGTCAAAAAATATTAGAACATTGCGTAACAAGGTTCAGAGAGCGCTTTGATGAACTTGCCTATGCATTATGCATTGAAGCTGGAAAACCTATTAAAGATGCGCGCGGTGAGGTCACAAGACTAATAGACACCTTCAAAATCGCAGCGGAAGAATCAGTGAGAATAGAGGGAGCGGTAATGAATTTAGAAATTACCGAAAGAGCAAAAGGGTATCAAGGACAATATAAAAAAGTACCAATTGGTCCCTGCTCTTTCATTTCTCCGTTCAATTTTCCATTGAACTTAGCTGCTCATAAAATAGCACCTGCTATAGCAGCAGGGTGCGCTTTTGTATTGAAGCCAGCGAGCAGAACTCCCGTCGGGGCCTTAATTATCGGTGAAATACTTGCTGAAACAGACCTCCCTGAAGGTGCGTTTTCAATATTACCTTGTAGCAGAGATGGTGCAGACCTTTTTACAACTGACGAACGCTTCAAACTTCTAAGCTTCACCGGTTCACCGAGTGTTGGTTGGGAATTAAAAGCCAAAGCGGGTAAAAAGCCTGTGATACTCGAATTAGGTGGCAACGCTGGCTGTATAGTAGACCATGACACCGACATTGAGGACGCAATTAAACGCATTGTCTTTGGGGCTTATTATCAATCAGGTCAAAGTTGTATTAGTGTTCAACGTATTTTTATTCATGAATCAATTTATGAAAAATTTAAAACTGCATACATCGACAAAGTATCAAATTTGATTCATGGAGACCCACTGAATGAGGATACATTCATAGGTCCAATGATTTCAGAATCAGAAGCTAAACGTCTTGAAAGCTGGATCAAAAACGCGGTTAACGCTGGCGCTAAGTTGCTATGTGGAGGCTCAAGAGAAGGTCAGATGCTGCAAGCTACATTGCTTGAAGACGTGCCCATGAACTGTGAAATAAATGCAGAAGAAGCGTTTGGCCCGGTTTCAATAATCGCGCCCTTCTCTGATTTCGATGAAGCATTAAAATTAGTCAATGATAGTCAATTTGGTTTACAAGCCGGTATTTTTACTAAAGACATTTATAAAGCCCATAAAGCTTGGGACGAACTGGATGTTGGAGGTGTTGTCATTGGTGATGTACCCAGCTGGCGTGTCGACAACATGCCATACGGCGGAGTAAAAGAATCAGGGCTAGGTCGTGAAGGAGTCAAATTTGCAATAGAAGACATGACTGAAATTAGGCTACTGATTCTAAGAACACCGCAATGATTATCTAAACACAGCTTTTACTAACAAAGCGAAAACTAAGAGACTCCTATTTGGGTGTGTCTGGAGCAGTAATTTTGTAAACTGCAAAGAGAGGTGTGTCTTTGTTTACAGATTTTTCCGGTAAACTGCGACTACAAAGCTGCAATTCAAGGCGTTAACCATGCTGCCGCCGCTCTTAGATAATTTGACTTTGAGCGGTCATCTAGTTTGAAGACATCAGGCCAATATTTTATAGTCTGAATAAATTGTTTGACCTCATCAATCCCTCCGACCTCCACCCCGCCCTTTAAACACGTATCAATATAGCTAACATTTACTGGGAACTCCTCGCTTAGGAGATTTTTTCCAGCGTTTCGCAAACGTAAATAGTGTAAGTGGACAACACTTCTAGCATCGAGGAGTCTGCCTCCCCTCTAAGCCAAAATTTAATTTGTACAATTGGAGCTTCGAAAATCTATAGTCTTGCTCTCGTTGAAGCAGTTGTTCATCAATATTGGTATAGAAGGTGTGAGCATTAAAACTGCTTGATGCATTAGGGCAAGCGCTAACATACGTTTGTTTTTCATCATCAGAACTCGTAACCCAATCTCTCTCCCACCCATTTACAGTAACAGGAAGCGGAAGGGACCTTATGTTGCTATGTTTGTCTCGGCTTTGTTTGCTCAAGAGACTACCGTAACCGACGACTATATGAAGTGTGTATTTATTTGCACGTTTTTCAGCATCTGCCAGTTGCTGAAACCAAGTGTTAATATTGCCTTCATTTTCCATTAATACTCACTTTACTAACTTGTAATTATTTAAAGGGCTGCAAAATCAAAACTTAACACTTCGCTTATATCCGTTTTGCCAAGTGCTAACATTAATAGGCGATCAATTCCGAGTGCTACTCCCGAACATGCTGGTAAGCCAAATTCTAATGCACTTAAAAATTTCACATCCTCAGTTTTTACTTTTAAACCACGTTCTTTTCTGTGTTTGTTGTCCAAAATAAACCGAGTCCTTTGTTCAACAGCATCGTTAAGTTCTTCAAAGCCATTGGCTAACTCAATACCTTGATAATAAAACTCAAATCGGAGGGATAACCATCGATCTGATGGATCAATTTTAGCCAAAGACGCTTGGCTAGCTGGAAAGTTAGTCACTGCAAGAGGTCGTTCTATACCGATTTTTTTTTCAATTATTTCACAAAACAAAAGTTGTAAAAGCATATCTCGGTCAAATAATGAAAGCTTATCTTTGAAATACAATGGCACTATATTTTCGTAGCCCCATTGTTTGCAGACCGACACAATTTTCATATCAGAGTCATTTTTTACATCTAAATCTAAATGCTGGACGAATAATTCACTATAGGTGATTTTATCGCAAATAGGTGTGCCTAAGACGAGTCTTAAGACCTTGTCGACATCATCTATTAACTCATGCATTGAAAAGCCTAATCGGTACCATTCAAGCATCGTAAACTCAGGATTGTGGCATCGCCCTACTTCATCGTCTCTATAACATTTTGTAATTTGGAAAATACTTGGAAAACCGGCACATAACATCCGTTTCATGTAGTATTCGGGCGAAGTTTGTAAGAAAAGGTGTGTCTTTTTAACTGAGAGCGGGTTTGTGTGCACCGTTCTCATCGCTTCTAAGTGGACATCAGTAACCGTAGACGGTGAAATTGTTGGTGTTTCAACCTCTAACACCTTTTCAATCGCGAAATATTGTCTAATTTCAGTAAGAATTTGAGCTCTCTTGACAAGACTTTCTACTGAACCAGAAGGTTGCCATTCATTTGAAATGTTCACACGAAAGTAAAAGAGGTTAGCGCTTGCAGCACCACCTCTTTGGCGAGCTTATTTTTGTGCGCGAGAGGCATATTCGCCACTTCGGGTATCAACTCTAATTATTTCACCTTTTTGAACGAATAATGGTACTCGAACTACAGCGCCAGTCGCTAGTGTCGCTGGTTTACCGCCAGTGCCAGCGGTGTCACCTTTTAGACCGGGGTCAGTTTCAGTAATTTCTAACTCAACAAAATTTGGCGGAGTCACAACGATAGGCGTACCGTTCCACAATGTGATAGTACAAGTATCATTTTCTACTAACCACTTTATACTATCGCCTAGCGCTTTTTCATCGGCAGCGATTTGCTCAAACGTTTCATTGTTCATAAAATGCCAAAACTCACCATCGGTATAAAGATAGGAAAGTTCGGTATCCATGACATCAGCACCTTCAACTGAATCACCAGAACGAAAGGTTTTTTCGAGTACTTTGTTAGAAATAAGTTTACGAATTTTGACACGGCTAAAAGCTTGTCCTTTACCTGGTTTTACATATTCATTCTCAAGAATGTTGCAAGGTTCGCCGTCGAGCATTATCTTTAAGCCCGCTTTGAACTCGTTTGTACTGAAATGAGCCATAGTTCCTCTAAATTTTACGTTGTGAGCATGTTTGTGAAACGAATAATACCTAAAAATACCATTGCTGTAGAGTCAAACTGGCAAAAAGAATTAGCAAATTGTTTTACGACCCTTGAGTCGTTAATAGAATATCTCAATTTGGCCCCTGAAATTGTTATAAAAAATAATTCTGCAAGGAAGCTATTTGCCATGAAAGTGCCACGGCATTTTGCTAATTTGATGAACAAAAACGATATAAACGATCCCCTTTTGCTGCAGGTACTTCCTCAAGATATTGAATATAAAGACACACCTGGTTTTGTTAAAGACCCCCTGCAAGAGCATGACAATAAAATAAAAGGTCTTTTACACAAATATGAGAATAGAGTTTTGCTTATAGTCAAAAGTGGTTGTGCTGTGAATTGTAGATATTGTTTTAGGCGAGAATTCCCGTATGAAGAAAACTCTGTAAATAAACGAGAATTGCAGGACGCAATTACTTACATTAAGGAAAACAATAAAATCACTGAGGTGATTTTTTCTGGCGGTGATCCCTTAATGTCAAAAGACAGTCATCTAAAATGGTTAGTTACTCAACTAGAAGAAATACCTCATTTAATTAGACTTCGGATCCATACTAGACTGCCAGTCGTTATGCCTACTCGAGTTGACAATGAATTCATAGACTGGTTTGCAAGCTGCCGTTTTCAGAAAGTATTGGTATTGCATACAAATCACGCCAATGAAGTAAGTCCAGAGCTAGCTAGAGCATGTTCAAAAATGCGAGCGTCAGGAATTACTCTTCTCAATCAAGCGGTCCTTTTAAAAGGAATCAACGATAGCGTAAATCAACAAATTGCTTTGAGTGAGGCGCTCTTTGAAATTGGTGTAATGCCATACTACTTGCATTTATTAGATAAGGTAAAAGGAGCTGCTCATTTTAATGTTGATGTTGAAATAGCGAAGGAATTGATGAGAGAAGTAATAAAGCGCTTGCCAGGATATCTTGTCCCTAAGCTCGTAACTGAGATTGGAGGACAACCTAGCAAAACGCCGATAGACTTGAATTTACAACCTTTATCAAGCCCTAGCTTAGGCATAAGTGTTAATAACAGAACCTAATCCGGGGTTAGATGAAGATTGTGGTATGTCAGCTGACTCAATCAACTGAAGCGCTGCTTGACCTTCTTGCTCTTGAAGGCTTTTGGCCAACTTAGCAGATTTAATCTCCAACGCACCGGATACACCTGAGGCACTAGTACCTGAAATATCCATACCTTTTCCTTTTATTGCTTGTAGCTAAATAAAAAAGTGGGCAGAATTGCGCACTTCAACAGGTCATCGGCAATTCAGCCATTTTCTTGAAGATAATTTTAGGAGATTTTCGTGCAACAGGTTCTAGCAAAAATAACTGAAAACATACAAATAATATATAGAAAGGCGATTGATGCAGATTCAGCACTTGATAAGCTGCAACAATCGGGCAAAGCAAAGTTCTCAGTAATCTTCACTGAAGATAATGGTTTTACGACAAGAAGCAAACGTTTTGGACCTTACGTAGATGAACTTGCAAAAGATGTCACGATGCTTCAAAGCGACGATGGCGATATTAAAAATCAAATTACGACAATAGTAAAAAAAATGGAATTGATGCTTTTAACACTCGCAAAGTTGAAAGTAACACTCTAGGGCTTACTTTCAACTTTGAGTACGACGCCTCTAATAGGACACACCTGTTTGTTTTCATTATGCATATTAGCAAATTTCCAATTTGTCACTTAACAAACTGAAAGTTTATAGGTGTGTCTTTGTTCTATTCATTATGCATATTAGCAAATTTCCAATTTGTCACTTAACAAACTGAAAGTTTATAGGTGTGTCTTTGTTCTATGTTTGTTCTATCCCGACACTGAGTTTCAGTACCGAACCCTAACAGATCCGACCGGTCAAGATAAATGCCGCTGACCGTTCACGTTGATTGTCGCTTAATACAAAAACTATACTTCAAGACAGCTACTCATTTTCACTCAGTCCAATACCCTATCAGAAGGATAATTATAGGGAATACGAAATGCCAATTGCTCGCAGAAAACAAATAATTTTGTCACAAACCTCTTACTATCACTGTATGAGCCGTTGTGTTCGCAGAGCCTTTTTATGCGGATATGATAAATTTACTGGAAATAGTTTTGAGCACCGTAGAGATTGGTTTGAAAAACGTTTGGCCAAGCTTTCATCAGCATTTTCCATTAATGTTTGCGCATACGCTATTATGCATAATCACAACCATCTGGTCTTGCATGTAGACACAGAGCGTGCAAAAGCGTGGACCGACATAGAGGTCATACAACGATGGCACTCAATACACCCAAACAAAACAATTACAGCTATGTATATCGATCCGCAACAGAGAGAACAACTGACACCGATACAATTATCTACCATTTATAAAATCACTAATATTTATAGAGAAAGACTCACTAATATTAGTTATTTCATGAAAGCATTGAACCAGTACATTGCTCTGCGGGCCAATAGAGAAGATAATTGTTCTGGACGATTTTGGGAGTCTCGTTTCAAATCTCAAGCGCTTTTGGATGAGCGTGCAATCATCTCATGTATGGTTTACGTCGACTTAAACCCAATAAGAGCAGGCATAGCTACTACACTAGAAAACTCACACTATACGAGTATAAAAAGACGATTAGCTTGCTTAAAAGTAGGAAAGCAACCTCTTGAACTTAAATGCTTAAAAACTCCGCTTCAAAGTGGGCCAAGCTTTATCAATATTGAATTAATCTGTTATACACATCTATTGCGTCAAACAGCAACTAGGTTAAAGAACGCTCGAATAGTAAATACACCAAGTATGAAGATTAAATCGAGTATATTAGAACAGTTCGGGATTGATGAAGACAATTGGCTAACACTAACTTCGCATATCGAAGAGGAATTTAGTTATGTTGTAGGATCGGTAACATATATGGAAGAATACAGAAAAAAACTCCATCAAAAGAAACTTAAAGGAATATCGACAGCCCTGCGACTGTTCAAATAATATTCTATTCACTTGATACTTTACCAACTGGTAATCTACTCACTCGTCTTTCAATCTCTTCTACTACTTTTAAGTATTCTTCACTTTGGATATCGGAATACTTTTGTCGAAATTGTGATTTATCCATTCCTTCATCAAAACCATTAATACTTGGGAAAAATAGAGTTTCATTTGCTTCCAAAGACATAATATTTTGAATTTGTTCAGCTGTTCTAGGGTCAACGGCCAAAGTAGCGAAATTAGCACCTGCCATATCAGCGGTTAAATCAATAAAGCTATAACCAGACCCTCCATTACCTCTGTCCATTAACTCTTTAAACTCACCAACAGCGATACTTATACCTTGCTCTGATAATAGTTTAATTGCGGCCGAAAATATAAAGTGCAAACTCAAATCTTGCCTATTTGCTAAAACTGGTTTCTTTCGTGCCGTCGGAATTGGATCTACTGCAAATGACAGATCACCAAAAATCGTTGAAAACCGGCGGTGTCCAGCATAAATAGCTAGAGCCATAATAGCAGCTTCATTTTCTAAGGTCGCTGAATTAGAATTTCCTTGTGGATCTTGTGCGCTCATAGCTTTCGCTTCTAGCATGACCTTATGCAAGTAATAACTCAGAGATGTGTCTTTATTTTGCGTGGCGAGGTCATTGGGTAGAGAAAGGCTATCCAAAAGCCGTAGATAGTGTGCTGTTTTTATTCTCAATAACTGTCTTTCATTGCCATCACCTGAAGTCTTAATATTTTTTAATTCTCTGAGCAGAGGGTCCAAGGGATTCAGACTAATGATGACTTGATTTGGTGATATATCAGTCTTTGCTACTTGCTGAATCGCCTTCGTAGCAACTTCACTATTTGTATATGAATTTACTAATGATTCGATCCAACTTAGTGCCCAGCCTCCCGGAACACTAATAACACCGACGGAAACACTTTCAACGTCCAGACCGTTGGCTTGGTTAACTTTAATTGACACGTTAACATACGAAGATAAAAGATAAGCCGGAAGTTGATACGAGACGAGAATTTCAGCATGAGCTTCAGATAATTTAATATCACTATTTACGTTCGGTAAAGCGCGCTGAGTAAAACCTAACAAACTTTCAGCTTGCGAATATGATATTTCAATTTGCTGAGGATGATATCTATTTCGCAGACTTGCACGCAGCTGTTCAATTAGCTCTGATACATTTTCTGCATTTTCAACTTGCTGATGCACATTTCTTTCAATCATTGGTGAAAAATTGATTAATAAAATCACAAAAAGAAAAGAGAAACTAATTAGAACAACGGCTGTAACTTTGATGAATCGTTTCATTGCTAACCCAAATATTTTTAGAACAACCGCACTAATCCACTACCGCTAAATTACCTTTATTTTCCAACCATGCTTTGCGATCAGGAGAACGTTTTTTGGACAGAAGCATATCCATCAGCTCCAACATTTCCTCAGCATCATGGCTAGTCAATTGCACTAATCTTCGAGTATTTGGATCCATAGTTGTTTCTCTCAGTTGCAAAGGATTCATTTCACCTAGCCCTTTGAATCTCTGCACATTAACTTTGCCGCGTTTTTTTTCTGCTTCAATTCTATCTAAAATTCCCTGCCTCTCACTTTCGTCAAGTGCGTAATAAACTTCTTTACCAATATCGATCCTAAACAATGGTGGCATAGCAACATAAACATGGCCATGATCAACCAAGTTTCTAAAGTGCTTTACAAATAGAGCGCAGAGCAATGTTGCAATATGCAATCCATCAGAGTCGGCATCAGCCAGAATGCAAATTTTACCATAACGTAGACCTGATAAATCGTCAGAATCGGGATCAATTCCCAGCGCAACAGATATGTCATGTATCTCTTGCGAGGCTAAAACTTGAGATGAGTCGACTTCCCAACTGTTAAGGATTTTACCTCTCAATGGCATTATTGCTTGGAATTCTCTGTCTCTAGCTTGTTTGGCAGAGCCGCCAGCAGAATCACCTTCAACCAAAAACAGCTCTGAATAATTAATGTCTTGAGATGAACAGTCCGTTAATTTACCTGGTAAAGCTGGACCTTGAGTGACTTTCTTTCGTGCAACTTTTTTACTTTGACGTAAACGTTTCTGCGCATTATTAATACACATATCAGCAAGTAGCTCTGCAACGTCTGTATGTTGATTTAACCACAAACTAAATGAGTCTTTCACGACGCCAGAAACAAAAGCAGAAGCTTGACGAGAAGATAGTCTCTCTTTTGTTTGACCGGCAAATTGTGGATCGTGCATTTTTGTGGAAAGAATATAGCTACAACGATCCCAAATATCGTCAGCTGTAATTTTCACGCCTCTTGGCATCAAATTTCTAAATTCACAAAATTCACGCATTGAATCTAAAAGCCCTTGCCTAAGACCATTTACATGAGTTCCACCTTGAGCAGTCGGGATCAGATTAACATAACTCTCTGTCACCATTTCGCCGCCTTCAGGCAGCCACATTACAGCCCAATCTGCAGCCTCTCCATTACCTGATATTTGGCCAACAAAAGGACTATCATTGGGTAAAGTAATATAATCTTTTATCGACTGGTAGAGGTAATCTCTAAGTCCGTCCTCATAATACCACTCTGTCGTTTCTTTCGAAATTTTATCATCAAAACGAATTTTTAAGCCTGGGCATAGCACAGCTTTTGCGCGCAAAACATGAAGTAACTTAGTAACAGAGAACTTTGAAGAGTCAAAATACTTGGGATCAGGCCAAAAGTGTACGCTCGTGCCGGTATTACGTTTACCGCAAGTATCCACAATTGAAAGTTCTTCAGCTTTATCTCCGTTTTCAAACGTCATTTGATAAACGTTACCATCCCGGCGAATAGTGACGAGTACTCTGGTTGATAATGCATTTACAACAGATATACCCACGCCGTGTAAGCCACCTGAATATTCATAATTTTTGTTAGAAAACTTAGCACCCGAATGTAATTTAGTCATGATTAATTCAACCCCTGAAATTTTTTCTTCAGGATGAATATCTACAGGCATACCTCGACCATCATCTATAACTTCTAATGACTGGTCTTCGTGCAATATTACTTTTATAGAAGAAGCATGACCAGCAAGAGCTTCATCAACACTGTTATCGATAACTTCTTGGCTTAAATGATTTGGGCGGGTCGTATCAGTATACATTCCGGGTCTTCGCTTAACCGGATCCAAGCCATTTAAGACTTCAATAGCATCAGAATTATATTGTGTTGACATAGTCTCTTGCTTAGGTTTTTATTTAATTTGTTAGGCATGATATTAGCAAGGCTGAAGCTCTTGAGCAATGAAGGTTTTAGCTAATTTCATTAGTCATAAAAACGTAAGCGATCAAAATAGACCGTTCTTCTATTCTTAATCTAAGCCTATAAAATTCAATCATTGATTAAAACAGGAGATAACATCAATGATTAGACGAAGCCCTCAAGAATGGCAGCAACTTATCG